>Ga0315282_10000380_pt1 | contig 88948 bp, 84 predicted proteins | sample YL17G07_20_MG_FD_203693 | JGI IMG/M metagenome (GOLD analysis project Ga0315282, IMG submission 203693) | Sediment microbial communities from Yellowstone Lake, YNP, Wyoming, USA - YL17G07_20 | ecosystem: Environmental > Aquatic > Freshwater > Lake > Sediment | place: USA: Wyoming | collected...
GCAGGGCGGCCAGCCGCAGCAGGATACGGAGCCCGTCCATCGGGTGGATTTTCTTGCCTTCCCGGTAGGTCCGGGGCCGGTAGCGCACGGCCACTTCCGCAATCGGGATTCCGGCGCGCAGGAGACGGCCGGTTATTTCGGCGTCTATGTCGAAGCCCCGCGCCCTGAGGGGGGGGTGGCGGAGGAGCGCGGCCGGCACGAGCTTGAAGGCGCATGCCATGTCGGTGAGGCGGGAGCCGAAAAGCGCGTTGGCGGTCCCGGTCAGGATGAGGTTGGCCAGCCGGGTGAGCGGAGGGACGCGGGGGCGGCCCCGGCGGCCGCGCGCGGGGAACCGGGTGCCGAAGACGGCCCGGCCGGGGAGGCGCGCCGCCGCGTCCAGGAGCCGCGGAATGTCGGCAGGGTCGGTTTCCAGGTCGGCGTCATGGACCAGGACAAGGGGGGTGCGGGCGAAAGCCAACGCGGTCCGGACGGCCGCCCCCTTGCCGAGGTTGCGGGTGTGCCGGAGGACCCTGAGCCAGCTCCCGGCACGTTCCCTGAGCAGCCGCCCCGAACCGTCGGTGGAGCCGTCGTCGACCGCGACCACGGGGCAGCGCGGCCGGAGGCAAGCCAGGGAGCGCAGGACGCGGGGGAGGGAAGGGGCCTCGTTGAAGACCGCCATGAGGATGGTCACCCGCGGAAGCCGGTTACTCATCGGCGGGTGCCGCGTGCACGGCCTCTTCGGGCCGGGCGGATGTGTTCACGTTCCAGGCGTTCACCACGTCGTACCGGTTGCGGCCCGCCGGCACGCACAATTCGACCCTCACCTTCTCGTCCCGGAACGGGATGACCAGCTGCTTCTCGAACCGGCGGCCCTCAAGCTTCAGCTCCTCCAGCGGCTCGTCCCGGGAGTCGCGGACGGAGAGGAACAGCCGCTTGGCTTCCGTCGTCCCGGAGAAGACCACGAGCAGTCCGTCGGCGGTGAGCGCGGCCGCGGGCTGGTCCACCTCCACCGACCTCCCCGAGAAATTCTGCGTTATCCACATCGCCGGAAGGAGGGTGTCCGGATCCTCGTCGGCGGGCCGTTCGCCAAGCGCAATTCCGATTCCCGCCGTGGTGAATTTGGGATTGAGGATGTTGTCGCGGTGCCGCGGGCTCTTCATCAGGTTCCGGTGCAGCGTCTCCACGAAGTTCCTCGCCGTCAGGCCCTTCGAATTGCTGGCGAAGAAGCCGACGTTCTCCCCGGTGGTCATGTCGCTCACTTCCGCCAGCGCCAGCCGGCGCGTCCACGTCCGGTAGCGCTCGACCGGAGAAACGTGGTCCATGTAGTTGAGGTTGCGCATTTCCTCGGAGTGCTGGCGCGCGGCGGAAGCCATCCGCTGGTCGGGCGCCAGGGGGGGCAGGTTCTCCTCGGCGCGTGAGCGGTTCAGCATTTCGAGGGCCAGTGCTTCGAGCTCGGTGACTTCCGGCGTGTCGGGCGGGAACGCGGGGTTCGGGCCTGGCCTGACGGTGGAAGGCAGGAGCAGGGTCGCGAGAAGCGCCGCCAGCGCGACCCGGCTAAGGCTTGGGCTTTTGCCTGTATTTCTCAAGTTCGAGGAGGACAAATACCGAGTCCTTGCGCCGCTTTACCAGGACGAGGAGCTGCTTGGACTTCCCCTTCAGCTTGTCGTAGAGCTTCTCGAAGGAGTTGAGGGTGGGGAGGGGGGTCCCTTCGATTGAGATGAGGACGTCCCCCTCGCGCAGGCGGGCCTCGCCGGCGGCGGTCCCGGTTTCCACGAAGGAGACCAGTACGCCCTCGCGGTCCTCGAGCATGTAATCCCGGAATATTTCCTGAGTTATCTCCTTGACGTTGAACCCCCAGGATGTTTCCACTTCCCGGGCGTCGAGCTTGGGCTGTTCCTCCACCGTCACCGCGAGGACGGTGGGGCGGCCGGCCCGGAACACCTTCGCCGAAAGCCTGCTGCCCACCTCGCTGGCCCAGACCACCTGCGATACCTGGTTCAGTTCCTCCTCGTTTTCGGCGTGGACCTTCTTGCCGTTCAATTCCATTATGATGTCGCCCTGCTTGAACCCGGCCTTGAGCGCGGGGGAGTTTCCCAGGATTTCGGAAACGAGGACCCCGCCGTCGCTGATGTTGAAATAGGCGGCCATTTCCTGGGTGAGGGGCTGGAGCGCGAGTCCCACCCAGCCGCGCGCCAGCTTGCCGCGGGACATAAGCTTCTCGGCCACTCCCCTTGCCGTGTTGATGGGAATGGTGAAGGACATCCCGCGGCCCAGCCCCATGGAATTAATGCCGATAACCTCGCCTTTCAGGTTGACCAGCGGCCCTCCCGAGGAGCCCGGGTCGATGGACGCGTCGGTCTGGATGAAGTCGGTGGTGAAGTCGAACCCGGAGTCCGAATCCTGGTAGGGATTCAGGCTGGCGAGCGTCCGCCCCTTCCCGCTGACGATCCCGAAGTAGACGGTCCGGTCGAATCCGTAGGGGTTCCCGACCGCGATTATCCACTCGCCGACGGAAACGGCGTCGGAATTTCCCAGTTTCGGCTCCGGGCAGGGCGTTTTGGGCGAAATTTTCAGGACTGCCAGGTCGGTCTGCTTGTCGCTCCCCACGGCCTTCGCTTCAAGCTTCGTGCCGTCGGGCAGTGTGACGGTCACCAGTTTCGCCTCGTCCGTCAGGTGGTGGTTGGTGAGGATGAAACCCGCGGAGGTGAGAATCAGGCCGGAACCCACCACCTTGTATTTCTGGTCGCCGCGCTTCTGGACCGCCTCGATGTGCACGACCCAGGGCTTGACGCGGCTGGATACCGAGGCGATGACCTCCTTCAGGTCCTCGAAAAGCTTCAGCTTGGCCGCCACCGCCTCGGGTCCGGCGGGCGGCGGGGAGGATGGCGAGGGGGATGCCGGCAGGGCAGCCGCGGCAATGGGCAAAAGGAACAGGGAAAGAAGGGGCCCCTTGAGGATTCTCATCGCATAATTAAAGGTAGGCCGGGAATGGGGGGATGTCAATCTCGCCGCTTGCGAAGCCGGGGCGATACAATATCCCCCATGGGAAAGGGAAGAAAGGGGGTTTTGGCGGCAGGCATACTGCTGGCGGCGGCGGGATGCGCCCCGGCGGGGCCGGAGTACCGTATTTCGCCTGACGCACTTACCTGGCGCCCGGGTTGGATTGCGGTCCTGCCCGTCATCCTCGCCGGCGGGGCGATTCCATCGTCGGCTTCCCTCCCCGAGGGGCTCGTGAAGCCCAAGCCGGAAGAGGCCGCGAGGAACATTTCGGAGGCGCTTCTGGCGTCCTGCGCGGCGCGCAGCCAGGTTTCGGTGAGGGCGGTCGCCTTCACCGGTTCCGCGTCGGGTTCCCGTGCCGAGAAGGCGACCGGACAGTACATGGATTCGCGCATGATTGACCCGACACTGTCCGCGAAGGTGGGAGCGGACACCGGGGCGGAGGCCCTGATGGTCATCGCCGTGCTGAGGTATGGGCCTGAAGTGGAGGGTGGCGGTGTCCAGAGCATCAAGCAGGGCGCGAATACCAGGGTGGGAGCGAGCCAAATGTCCATTTCGACCTCGGTGGCGCGGGCCGTCACCTGGTTCAACGCGCAGTTCCGGTGCGCTCTCGTGCGGGTATCCGACGGGGCCGTCCTGTGGGACGCCTCCGTGCGCAAGCGTCAAAAGCGGGTGACTCTCATGAACGTCACCCAGGAATCGGTCCTGCAGGAGGCCGTGGAGGAGATAGTGGACACCTTCCCGTGGGCCAAACCCCGCCCGGCGGAGCCCCGCTAATGTTTGAAGGAATAGAACATCTCTCATCAGTTATGCTGTTATTTCTAAGTGAGAAAGCGGGGGTGACAGCGACCAAGCGAAGCCGGTGTTTGGCGAAGCGCAGACCCATCCCGCCTGGCAGTTGGCGGGATGGGTCGAGCGACCGCGAATTTAGTTCGCGGTCGCGAGGTCGCGCCATCAGGGGGCGGCAGCCCCCTATGGGAGAGTTCTATGGCTGAGCAGGTTTCCGACCCGAAGGCCGCGGGACTGCGGCGGGACGTTTCCACATGGGGCTCATACATGTGGGGGTTCGCCGACGTCGGGGCGGACGCTTTCGTGGGGCTGGGTCTTGTGCTCGCTTCCGCGAAGGGCGGCGCGCCGTTGGCGTTCGCCTTCGCGGGGCTTGTCTACATAATGATAGGGCTGGCCTACACCGAACTGGCGTCGGCGTTTCCGGTGGCGGGCGGCGGGCAGTATTTTACCCAGCGGGGGCTGGGGGACTCGCTGGGTTTTATCACCGGCTCGGCGCTTATGCTGGATTACACCATCGATATCGCGCTTTTCGCCGCGGCGTCGGCGGGATACGCCAACTTCTTCCTTCCCTACATGGGGCTGTCGCTCGACCAGTTCGTCGTTCCGCTCGGGCCTTTCCACGTGAACTGGCTGTGGTTGTCCGAGACCCTGGGAATAATCCTGCTCCTCATCTGGCTCAACATCAGGGGCATCCGGGAATCGTCCCGCGTCAATGAGTGGATTGGCGCCCTGGTCATCATCCTGGAGTGCGGCCTCATCGTTGCCGGGTTCATGTTCGCGTGGAAGTCAGACCTCCTAATCCACCAGTGGAAGCACGAGTTCCCAACGGTCAACCAGTTCATGTACGGCTCTTCGCTGGCCATCATCTCGTTCGTCGGGCTGGAGTCCATCTCGCAGGCGGCGCAGGAGACGAGACGGCCCGCCACCATCGTCCCCCGAACTTCCCTTACCCTTATATTCACCGTTTTCCTGTTCGCGGTCGGGTTCTCGGCCCTGGCCACCGGTGCGGTGCCGTGGCAGGAAATCGCGGCCCATGTGGACAATCCCTTGGCCGTCCTCGCACGGGCCATCCCGTTCATCGGTGAGGCCGCGGGTCCCATCACCGCCGTGATGGGCGCAATGATACTCTTCATATCGGCCAATTCGGGCGTGATGAGCGTTTCCCGGCTCACCTACGGCATGAGCCAGTTCGGCCAGATGGGTGAGTGGTTCCAGAAGGTTCACCCGAAGTTCCGCACTCCGGTCCGCACCATACTGGTCTTCTCGGGGATAGGCGTCATCCAGACCATCGCGGCGTTTCTCACCAACAACGCCATGAGCACGCTGGGGAACATGTACGCCTTCGGCGCCTCGCTGGGCTATACGCTGGTCTTCGCCGCGCTCATCCGGCTCCGCTTCAAGGAGCCCAACGTGCCGCGGCCTTACATGATGCCGTTCAACATCCAGCTTCCTTGGCGGGGCCGGCGGGTCCTGTTCCCCGTCCTGGGCCTCGTTGGGATGGGCGGCGTCCTGCTCATTCTGGTGGAAGTCGTATGGACCCACGAGATTGGGCGCATCGCCGGGCCGGCCTGGGTGGCGGCGTGCTTTATCGGGTACATCTTGTATCGGCGAAGCAGGAAACGTCCCATCTTCCAGAGCATTCCCCGCGATTGGGAGGCCGACCAGATGCGCGTCCTCGAAGAGGCTGAGGAGTATGACCTTCTCGAACAATACAGGAACGCGCTCGCCAGCGAGAAGCGCTACGAAAAGCGCACGCCGGTCAGGAAGGAGACGGGAACATGAAGGCATTCCACGGAATCGAGCAGGTCATCGCCGCCATCGACCCGCTGGGTGCCCTTATCGCGCTTATCTTCACCGTATGCGTCGTGGGCCTCCTCAGTTGGATGCTCCTGGTGCCCCGGCAGGTGGCGGTCCAGGTGGCGCGGGCGCGGCGGGCGGTTGGCGGCGTCAAGCGCATACTCGTGCCCTTGGAGTGGGGAGTGGCCTCCGACCGGGCGGTGGAGCTGGCGTGCCGGCTGGGGAAGGAACAACATGCCGACATCTATCTCGCCTACATAATCGAGATACCGCGCACCCGGGCGCTGAACAACCCGCTTCACGAGAAGGAGTCGGCGGTGGCGCGCGACACGCTGAAATACGCCGAGCAGATTGTCAGGTTGTCCCGCCTGCGGGCGGTCACCATGGTCGAGCGGTCGCGGGAAACCTACGAGGGCATCCTGCGGCTGGCCAACGATATCCAGCCGGACCTCATTGTGCTGGGGATGCCGCCGCTCTACTCGACGGTGCGCGGGCTGGTCGGGATGATAACGCTGGAAACCGTCATGAAGCGCGCCAACTGCGAGGTGCTGGTCTCGAAAATGCCTGGCTGACAATAGTTGTCAGCCATCAGTGGTCAGCAATCAGCCAACCCCGTTCTCGCCATGCTCTGACCCTCTCCCGCTTGCGGGAGAGGGGAGGGTGAGGGAATTGGAGAGATAAGTCATGTAGTGGATATCGCATTTCCACCTTCTTGAAAGTTGGTGACTCATCAATTATGTATCCCTCGATAATATTAATTCTTCTATTTAGCATTATGGGGTGTGCGAAGACAGTCTATTTAACAGAGGATAGAATAACGAATGACAGAGATCGAGGGAATATGCATGAAAGAAATCAAACTACGGATTCGCGGCCCAGCCTGGAGTCATTTATTGAAGACGGGCTGATAATTGGCGGGGTAATTGGCATAAGCGCAACGGTAATACCACGGCGCTTTGATTTGTTATTCCCGGGAATGGTTGCGGGCTTTGCTGTTGGAGGAACATGTGGTTGGTTAACATGGGACTTAAGCTATAAGGATAAATATCGATAAAAAGGGGTGACCCCGGAAGTGCAGCGCAGGTAAACTGACAGTCGACATCCAACAGACACCCAACCAGTACATCTGGATGTTTTGATGGTTAATCGAGGCTTGGGGCTACACATAAATAGAGGAAACTTTCGACTTACCTATCCCTCCTCCTCAATGAATCCTATCCGGCGGCGGGGCGGGTTGGGTGGAGTCATCAATTCCCGTATGGCGTCGAATACGGCCTTGAATTGGTGGTCGTACCGATTCTCAAGTTCGTCGATTCGCCTGGACAATTCGGCGTTGGCGCCCAGCATCCTCCGGAGGCGGACAAAAGCCCTCGCGACCTCGATGTTTACCGCAATGGCGCGGTCGCTATTGAGGACGCTCGAAAGCATCACGACGCCGTGTTCGGTAAACACAAAGGGCCGATAGCGCCGTCCGCCCCGCCCGGTCTTTGAGGTCGCATTTTGCGACCTCAAAAGCGCCGCCTCTGGCGGGGAAAGTTGGAACATGAAATCCAGCGGAAACCTCCTCTTGTTCCGGTGCACTTGTTCATTCAATCTTTTCGTCGGGACACCGTACAATCCCGCCAAATCCGAATCAAGCATTACCCGGTAGCCCCGGTATTGGAGGATCTTCGCATCAATATCCGGTTCCGTTCGCTCCGTAGTCTTATTCGGCCGGGCAATTCTATTCATCGTTCTTCACGAATCCTATCCGGCGGCGGGGCGGGTCGGGTGGCGCCATCAATTGTCGGATTGCATCAAATACAACCTTGAATTGATGGTCGTATCGTTTTTCCAGGGCATCGACCTTGCGGGAAAGTTCCGCGTGGCTGGCCAGCATTCCACGCAGGCGCACGAAGGCACGCATAATCTCGATGTTTACTCGTATTGCCCTTCGACTGCCAAGAATTCCTGAGAGCATTGCGACTCCCTGTTCTGTAAAGGCATAGGGGAAGGCGCGCCTTGCTCCTCCCCAACTTGAAGTCACAAATTGTGACTTCAAGATTGTGAATTCCTCCTGATTCAGTTGGAACATAAAGTCATTAGGGAAGCGTTCCTTGTTCCGCTTAACGGCCTGGATTAGGATGCGTGGTTCGACACCGTAGAGCATCGACAGGTCATTGCTTATCATGACTCGGTGCCCCCGAAGGAAATATATCTTCTTTTCCACGCCAAAAGTCGCCAGTCCACCTGCACGCGCTGCCTTCCTGTTGGCATTCATGTCAGTGCCTCCGATTTTGTTCTATCACCGGTGGAATGGCGCAGGAGAGGTCAAATAAGCTTTTTGTCAGCGTATGGACAAAACATTTTGAATGGGAATGGGAGCGGCGATGGCTTATTGTAACTTGGCACTTTATCCTGAAATTATCTTCCCGCTTTGTTCAGGAGCGCGATGAGGCGCTCGAGTTCCTCCTGCGAGTAGTAGCGGATGACAATGGAGCCCTTTTTGCCGCCGGAGTGGATGCGGACCTTGGTTCCCAGCGACCGGGACATCTCCTCCTCGAGGGAACGGTAGGAGGGCAGATTCCCTGACTTTTTCCTGCCCGCTCCGCCATGTTGGGCGTGCGCGGCGACCGCCTCGGCCTGCCGTACCGAGAGCTCGTCGCGGATAATCCGGCGGAACAACTGCATCTGCGCCGCCGGGGTGTCCAACGCGAGGATGGCCCGTGCATGCCCCGCGGATATCCTTCCCGCGCGCACCGCTTCCTGCACGTCGGCGGGCAGTTTCAGGAGCCGGAGGGTGTTGGCCACGGTGGCGCGGTCCCGGCCCACCTTCCTGGCCAGCTCTTCCTGCGTCAGGTCCTTGAGGAGAATCTGGAAGGAGGCGGCCTCCTCCATCGGGTTCAGGTCCTCGCGCTGGATGTTCTCGACGATGGCCAGGATGAGCGCCTGCTGGTCGGAGGCGTCGCGTACGACCGCCGGAACGGTCTTGAGCCCCGCCTCCCGGGCGGCGCGCCAGCGCCGTTCCCCCGCGATGAGCTCGAATCCGCTGCCGGTCCGGCGGACGATTACCGGGGTTTCCACCCCGTGTTCCTTGATGGATGCGGCCAGCGAGGCGAGCTTGCCCGGGTCCATGCGCTTGCGCGGCTGGTTCCGGTTGGGAGAGATGGAGGAAATCGGCAGCTCGTGCAGGACGGCGTGCCCCCCCTTTCCCGCCGAGAGGAGGGAGGAGAGGCCCCGGCCGAGCGCCCGACGTTCTGGACTCATTTCTTATTCTCCCACCCTCGCACGCCGCATGCGGGAGAGGGTCAGGGTGAGGGTAGAAATGTTCTTCTTACCAATGCGCAGGCTCATGCTGCCGCCCCTGCCGTCACCGTGGCGCCGGTATTAATTGCACGAGTCATGTGGGCATCCCTCCTCAGGAATTCCTTGGCAAGCGCGAAGTAGGATATCGCACCCGCCGACTTGATGTCGTGCAGGATGACGGGCTTCCCGTGCGAAGGCGCCTCGGAAAGCCTGACATTGCGCGGGATGATGGTCTTGAAGACCTTTTCGCGGAAATGCTTTTTCACTTCCTTGGCCACTTCCTGGGCCAGCTTGGCGCGGCCGTCGAACATGGTCAGGAGCGCGCCCTCCAGCTCGAGGGCCGGATTCAGCTCGCCCCGCACGAGTTCGACGGTCTGGAGCAGCTGCCCCAGCCCCTCCAGCGCGAAGTATTCGCACTGGACGGGGACGAGGACGGAGTCGGCGGCCGTAAGTGCGTTCACCGTAAGTATGCCGAGCGAGGGAGGGCAGTCGATGAAAATGAATTCGTATCCCCCGCGCAGGGGTTCGAGGGCCCGCTTCAGCCGGAACGCGCGGTCCTCGGCCTGGAGGAGTTCCATCTCGGCCCCGTTCAGGTTGACGCTGGAGGGCGCCACCTTCATGGCGGGAAGTCCGCATTGCTGGATGACATCCACCATCGCGGCTTCCCCCAGCAGAACCTCGTGCATGGTGGCGGCCAGCCCGGCCCGGTCGATGCCGGTTCCCGAGGTGGAGTTCCCCTGCGGGTCCAGGTCCACGAGCAGGACGGTGTGTTCGAGCGCGGCGAGGCAGGCGGCCAGGTTGACGGCGGTGGTGGTCTTGCCGACCCCGCCCTTCTGGTTGGCGAATGCAATCGTCCTTCCCATGACGCCTTATTTCATGAACGGGCGCGGATTGATGGGTACGCCATAGAGGCGCACCTCATAATGGAGGTGCGGCCCGGTGGCGTTGCCCGTTGCGCCGATGTAGGCAACGATGTCTCCCTTGTGGACCCTCTGGCCGGGCGAAACCTTTAGACGCGAGCAGTGACCGTAGAAGGTCGAGTATCCGTAGCCGTGCGATATCTCGACCAGCTTCCCGTAGCCGCCGGCGGTCCAGCCCGACTGGATGACGATGCCGTCGGCCGTGGCCCGGATGGGGGTGCCCAGCTTTTCCGCGATATCAAGGCCGGTGTGGAGGGTTCCCACCTCTCCCGTGTAGGGGGAGATGCGCTCACCGAACTCGGAGGTCACCCATCCCTTGAACGGCCAGCCGGAGGGCGTGGCGGCCACGAGCGAGGCCAGCCCCTGGTAGTCGCGGAAAAGCGCTTCGCCCACGTCAACGAGCTTCGAAACGCGCTCGGGAATGTCCTCGGGCAGGAAGGACACCTGCGGGCCGCCCTCCCCGGCGCCCAGCGCCGCAATTTGGCGGGTCTTGCCCAGCACCCTGCGCAGTTCCCTTTCCAGCGGCGCGAGCCTTTTGGTCAGCAGTTCGGCCCTGGCGACCTCGGCAGAATAACGGGCGTTTTCCTCGGCGAGGTGCCGGTTCATGAGCCGCATGGCCTCGTAGTTCACCTGCCGGGCGGCCAGGACCACGCAAAGGACGATGGAAATAATCCAGGCCACCGCCAGCAATCCGATGACCACGGGGGGCAGACGGAACCGCATCGTGCGCCCGCCCTCGTGGGGGAGGATGAGAAGCGTAACCGGCCGCCAGAGTGCGTTGCGAATGTTCCTGTGACCCATGACCTTGAAGGGTATTTTACCAGCGGGAAGTGTATGCTTGAAATAATGAACAGGTTAGGGGCCATTTTTGAGCCATGTCCTATGGAGGGCGGCCGGGTCTTCCGCGGACCGGTCGGCGCCTCAACCCTGCATGCGCCTCCCTGCGGAGCCGGCCTTGCCCTCCCTGGGGCATCCTCCGAGCCGACAGGAGTCGGCACGAGGACGAACGCACGCGGGGCCCCAAGAGGGCCGCTTCCGGCGCTGACGGCGCAAGGCGCCTGCGCGCCTCCAGCGGCCAGGCCCCGCGGCGACTGCGGAGCGGCCGGCTCAGCTCCGCTCCAGACCTGGCACGCCCTCCCGATAAAAGCTCTGGAATGGCTTCTGGCCGTCCCGTTAGTCCTGCCCTTTTTCCTGGCGGCCGGGGCGGTTGCGGCGCCCCTTCTGGACGTCCGAACGCTGGTCTTCGTCGGGGATTGCATGCCGGGGGGCGTTTATGAGGATAATTTGGAGAAGGGCCTTAGCCCGTTCCGGAACATCGGGGCGTTCCTTAAAACGGCCGACCTGGCGGTGGCGAACCTCGAGGGACCGCTTTCCTCCCGGGGAACCCGCCTGCAGGGCAAGAAGTTCACCTTTCGCGTTCCGCCTTCCCGCGTAAGCCTTTTCAAGGAGGCGGGAATAGGCGTTCTGGCCCTGGCCAACAACCATATCCTTGATTTCGGCCCGACGGCGCTGGCTGACACCTTATATGCGCTGGATAGCGGAGGGCTCCTCCATTGCGGGGCCGGGCTTGACCTGGCGGCGGCCCGGAGGCCGGCCGTGGCCGAAGTGAAGGGGGTCAGGATAGCCTTCCTTGCCTATAGCCGGACCTTCCCGTCGAAGTTCTGGGCGGGGAAACGGCGGCCCGGGACGGCCTTCGCCGATACGGCCTGGGTGAGGGCGGATGTCCTGGAAGCGAAACAGTCGGCCGATGCGGTGGTGGTCCTGTTCCACTGGGGGCAGGAGAAATCGCACGAACTGCGGGATTACCAGCGCGTTCTGGCTAAAATCGCGGCCGAGGCGGGGGCGGTTCTGGTGGTCGGAAGCCACCCGCACATCCCGCAGGGAGTGGAGAAGATAGGGGGGTGCGTGGTCGCCTATTCCATCGGGGACGGGGTTTTCGGGGGGGCGCCGAAACGGAGCGAGGGGAGCCTGGTCCTCCGCGCCTCCTTCGGTAGGGAGGGGCTTCGGGAGGCCGAGTTCTTCCCGCTGGAGACCAGCAATGTCGCCACGGATTTCGCGCCGCGGCTCCAGATGGGCGCGGCGGCCAGGAAAACCCTCGATTTGGTGAAGGCCCTGTCGGCTGATTTGAGGACCACTCTGGCCCCCGTTGTTTCCCCCGAGGGCTATCCCTGTCTCCGGCTTGATATGACGGTCAGTTCCACTCCAGCCCGGTAAACCGGGCCAGCCTGCGCGTGGTGGCTGCAATTTGTGACCACATCCCCGATGTCATCGTTTCCCGGAACGGAGCAGGCGAATCAGGATGAAGACAATGAGGGCGAGCAGGGCGGTCCAGGCGGCGCCGGTGGCGAGCGAGGAGCCCGAGGGGATTCCCCTTGCGAGGTCGGGAAGGAAGCCGAGCGGGTTCACCCCGATTTTCGCCGCAACTGCCTGCTCCACGCGCTCCCGCGCGCTGGTGAAGCAGAGCGCGGGAACGGCAGAAAGCACCCACAACAGGAGCGCGCCGCCCGCGAAGACCAGCCGGATGAGCCAGCGCCCCCAGCCACGGGACTGGAGTCTTCCGGCCACGGCGGCGAGCGGGAAGGCCAGGAGGGGGAGGATGACGACGAGCATCCGGCCGGGCGCGCCCGAGCCGCCTGCCCACTGGCTGAACATCAACAGGGCGATGAGGTAGGGCGCTGCGGCGGCGGCCACCAGCCGCGCCGGCCGCCGGGGGAGCAGGGACAGCCCGGCAAGGGACAGTAACAGGGCCGGAAAGAAAACCGCGCCCTGGTGCCGGTCGAAGAGCGTCCCGAAAAGCGCCGCGGGAACGGTGCGGACGTCAAAGCCGCCCTGGTATTGCGACGAATAGAACGCGAGAAAGTCGGAGGGAGGCCAGACCGGCATCGAAGTGGACCGGGCGGCGACGAGAAGGAGGCCCAGCAGGGAAACGGCCAGCAGGGCCAGTGCGACCGCGGCCTTCCTCCAGCCCAGCGTCAGGGCCGCGCCAACCACGAGTCCCAACCCGAGGAGGACGGCCTTATGGTGGACCCACGGGAGCGCCGTCACGGCGGCCAGCAGGAGCCCCGTGTGGCCCATGAGGCAGCCGGCGGCTCCGAGCGCGACAAGCGCGGCGGTTGGAAGGTCGGGGGAGAGGAAGACCGTGAATACGGGAAGCGGTGAGGCGATGGCCAAAATTCCCGCGGTGGTTCGCGACGCAGCACCGGACATGCCGGGGGAGCGCAAAAATCCGTGGATTCCGGCCAGCAGGAGCGCGGCCAGCGCCGCGAGGAGCGCGGCCAACCCAACCCGTCCCAGGAGCGCGTATCCCGGCAGATAAAGAAAGGGAAGCGCGAGGCCATGGTAGGTATAGGTTTCACCGCGGCGGCCGGGGACGCGGTGGTGCTTCATCAGGTCATCGCGGAAAGGGACCGGGTGGATATCCCGGTCGGCGCCGCGGGCAAGGTCGTCGGAGAGGTCGAGGTTCCCGCCTTGGAGGAGGCTGGAAGTCGACAGGAGGATGTAGGGTTCGTCGCCGGTGGGCGGGAACACCAGCGTTCGCCACGCACCGGCCGCGAACAGCGCGAGTGCGAACACCACCCACGGCGTCCGGGAACTGCGCCACCAAGCCGCCGCGATTCCCAGGACCAGTCCCATCAGGACGAGGCCAAGGAATCCCATGCAGAGGTATCCGCCCGGCGAAGTTTCCACCCACCGCTCACCCCAGCGGAGCGCGCCAAGGTGCGAGAAGCTCAGGGAGGCAAGCGGAGGGACAAGCAAACGCTTGAACACCGCCGGCGCGGCCCAGCCGAGAAGCCCGGGGAGGAAACCAACCGCCGCTGGCCACCTGCCGGTCCGGCGGGAGAGGACAAACCAGACGGCCATCCCCGCCAGCGCCGCCCCGGCCAGCCACTCCGGACGGGGGGGGAATCCCACCGGCTTCCAGCCGGCGCGGGCGAGGACGGAAACAGCCAGAAGCGCCCGGGCCAGCCCGGCGGCGGAAGCGGCCGCCAATATTGCGGGAAAAAGGCGGGAAAGAAACGGCTGTTTTGCCATGGTTCCATGATACCGCGCATGCCCCCGCGGACCCCCGGCGGGCCTTGAAGGGGGCGCCTGTTTTTGATGCTAGAATATCCCTCGCAATACGATGAGAGGAAACACTGACTGATGACGGAAGTAGCATCTTCCTTTTTTGCGTCGGCCACGGATGTCCTGCGGTTCCCGCCCACCGCCTTTCCGAAGGGCAAGTCCGTCCAGAAGAACCTTGACACGCATTACGTCAACCTGGAGGGGCTGTTTCGCTCGCTTGCCGCGGAGGGCTTCGGGGGAACCATCCTCATGGTTTTCGAGGAGGGTTCAGAGGCGCTCATCGTGTTCCGCGAGGGGACCATCATCACCGCATACGTATACGGAAAAGACAGCAAGCAGATGGGTCTGGAAGCGCTTGAGAACGCCCTCGCCCTGGCCAAGGAACACAAGGCCTACGTGGATGTATTCAAGCTCGAGCATGAGATGCTCGTGGCGCTCCTGCCGCTCCTGCATGGCGTCCAGGTCCATGCGGACCAGCCGGGACTGGGCATCGAGCAGGTTGTCGCGGATTTCAAGAAGGCCGAGTTCACCGGCGCCCTTGTGGCCGGCGAGAACGTTCCCGAGATGGTGGGGCTGATATACGCCGGCGTTCCCATGGGCTGGTTTGATGCGCAGGGCGTGGACCACGAATCGGGGGCCCGGCCGCCCGCGGTGCGGTCGCAGAACTTCCGGGCGTTCGCGCTGGACAAGGCCGACACCTTTGCCGCAATCAACCTGGAGCTGGAAAAGATGAAGGTGGCCGCCCGGCTTCGTGAGGTGCTTTTCCGTGAACTGAAGGAGATGGGCCTGGTCCTTTACGACCGCGGATTCACCCGGCGCAAGTTCACGGAGGAGCGTTTGGTGAGCAAGGCCGGATACCGCGAGATGGTCGGCGATACCGAGCGCTCACTGGCGTCCCTGCGCGGTCCAGGGATCGCGCGGAAGGTGGCGGGGGAGCTGGACGCGCTGGTGGACAGCCTCATCGACGTGGGATTCTGATGCCGCCCCAGGCCGCCACCGCGTTCACCGCCGGGGATTACCTCCTCTACATCGTGGCCATGAATTACCTGACCATTTTCAGCGGGGTCCTTTTCCTGCTCGCTTTCATCATGCTGGGGCTGATAGCCTTGCGCGTTCACCGCGTGTTTGCGGTGGGCACGGGTTGGCCGCTCTTTTTCGTCGGACCGGTCGGGGCCCTGGTCTACTCGGTTTACACCATCGTCCATGGCGGCGGACCTACCACCTCGGGCGAGGCGCTGGCGGCTGAGCGGTGGATTGCCTACGGCGTGTTCCTGCTGGGCAGCGTCACCTGCTGGTGGGGGTTGCGGATTTTCTACGGCGCGTTGCGGAGCCTCGAGGCGGAAGGCCGGAAGATCCGTGCCAGGCATGCCGAGGTGGTGCTCCGTGCTTGAGAACCTGGCTGAACTGCCCAAGGAGCCCCTCGTTTACGAGGTGGGCGGAATCATTTTTGCCTCGGCGCTTCTCGGCTTCACGCACGTCATGCGGCACCTCCTGCGCATCATCGGGCGGCGGGGGCTGTGGACCCTTCCCCTGTTCGGCGCCCTGCTCGTCCTGGTGGCGGTCATCCTGCACGGCTACGCCTATTACATGCTGATGCCGCTGGCCGCCCCGGGCGACCCGGGGGCCGAGGTGGTTCTCCGCCAGGTATACAAGCTTCGTTTCATTGCCCTGCTGGCCATGCTGTTGGCCAGCCTGTTCACCCTTGGCGGGGCGCTGGGTTTCTGGCTCATGTTTACCGGTTCCCGCCGCAAACAAGCATAGGAGCCTTCCTCCGCCCCATCCCTGACTTGCTAGAATAAGGAACTCCATGACTATCCATAACGAACCCGCGAAGGAAATCATTTACAAGATTGCCTATCACGGACCGGGCATGAGCGGGAAGACGACCAACCTGCGGTTCATTTACAACACGCTCCCCGGCCGGCAGGCGGGAAAGATGCTTGTCCTGGACACCGCCGTGGAGCGCACCCTGTACTTCGATTTCCTTCCCCTGGTTTTTTCCCTTCCGGACGGTTACAACGTGCGGTTCCACCTCTATACGGTTCCGGGGCAGTCCTATTACGACGCTTCCCGGAAACTCGTCCTGCGCGGAGCCGACGGCGTGGTCTTCGTGGCTGACTCGCGGCAGGAGCGGCTTCAGGACAACATCGAGAGCATGGAGCACCTGAAGAAGGACCTTGCGGAGGTTCTCCTGGATTACGGGAGCATTCCGCTCATCATGCAATGGAACAAGCGCGACCTGCCGGGAGTTGCCTCCGTTGCCGAGCTGGAGGCAAAGCTGAACCAGCGCAAGGTGCCCTCCTTTGAGTCCGTCGCCGTGGACGGCGTGGGGGTGTTCGAGACGCTCGCCGCCATTGCCGGCGGGGTGACGGGAGTGCGCTGATGCCGGCCCGCTTCCTCGAACTCATGGCCGGCGACGTGGAGCTGATTGATGCGGAGCTGCGCACCCTGTGCGCCCGCGCCGGGGCGGAGGCGGTGGTCCTCCTCGACATGTCGGGTGCGGTCCTGGGATATCACCGCATTCCGGAGTCCATCGACGTCCTGATGTTCTCCGCGCTGCTGGCCAGCAACTTCGCCGCCACCGAGGAGCTGTCCCGAAAGCTGGGCGTGACGGATTTCCGGGTCATCTACCACGAGGGGAGGCGGCAGAACCTTTATTTCGACAAGGTGAGCCCGGAAACCGTGCTGGTCGTCCTGTTCAAGGACAGCAACGCGCTGGGCCGGGTCCGCCTCTTCTGCGAGAAGTCGGTCCCGGAACTGGGCAAGAGGATAGCGGAGATAACGAAGCACCCGGAGGCGGCCGAGCAGATTGAACAGGGAAGGCAGGCCGCGGCATCCATCCGCGACATCGTCGCGTCGTTCCGCGCGCCCAAGGGAGGGAGCTGACCATGAGCCCGGTGGAAGCGACCATCGATATCCGCACCGCGGACGGGAACGTGAACATCCTGCTGGAGGAAGCCCAGGTCGGCGGGATAAAGGATGTGCTGGTCGACCTGTGCCTTTCGACCATGGCCACGTTTGCCATGCTCATCGATGCGGCGGGCCGGGTGGTGGCTACGGGGGGGGAGACCGGGGAATTCGACATAGAGGCTATCGCCGCCCTCGCGGCGGGCGACTTGGCCACAACGCGACAGCTGTCGCGGATGCTGAACGAGCCCGAATTCTCCCTCCTGTTCCAGCACGAGAAGCAGAAGAACCTTTTCATGACGGCGGTGGAGAGCGACGCCATCCTCATCGTGGTGTTCGACGTGGAAACGACCTTCGGGGCCCTGCGCCTGCGCATCCGGCGCTCCATCTCCCAGCTCCAGCAGATACTGCACCAGGCCAAGAAGAACACCGTGGTTTCGCTGGCGTCCACCTCGGATGCGACCCGGCGTTCGCTGGAGGAGAAGGAGGAGGAGCGCGAGGGCGCGTCCGCCCCGGTGGCAGCGGCCGAGGCCCCCGCCGCCGCTTCCCCGGCGGGCGTGACCGGGCTCCCCGAGCCGCTGGCGACCGAGGTGCGCAAGGCGGTGGCGTGGTTCGACGGATTCAAGGGATGGGAGGTCATGTTCCACGACGAGGTGGAGTTCATGCGGCACAGCCTGACCCGGAACCGTCCCGAGGAGGTCGAGAGCGTGCGGATGACGCTGGTGCGGACGCGGGCGCGCCTGACCGAGCAGAAGCGGCTCCTGGAGGCGAAGTTCCGGGTGGCCCAGTCCCTCTACGGCCAGTTCCTGGCCGCGCTCGAGGTGGTCATGCTGAAGGCGTGGACCGGCGAGGTCGTGGACCGGGCCATGAAGGCGGCGTTCGCCGGGGTGGGCGCCGAGTCAAACCTGCTGGGTGGGGGGACGCACAAATCGGCGGAGGGAGGATGGGTGCTGGATTTCGGGGCCATCGGCAAGCATATGGTGACGATGTGCCATTCGCGCGGCCTGAATTACCAGGAGGGCATGATGGAGCTGATGCGCCAATTCAACGGCAGCCTCATGGCGCTGTCGGCGTTCCTCGTGGAGAACCAGCGCCTGCGCGATGAACTGCTGGCGACCTGGGGGAAGCTCTATCACCACTATGCGGAAGGGCTTAAGACCCTCGGACTCGAGTCCGAGACCCTCGAACTATTCCGGCCGCTCATGAGACCGGGCCAAATGCCCAAGGCATAAATCCGGTGCGCGGCAGCCGCACCAGACTGTTCGTGGTTTCTTTCGGGGTGGCGGTTGCCGTCATGCTTGCCTGGTTCGTCCGGGACCGGCTTACGTTTCAGATCGAGGCCCGCCGCGTCACGCTCGACGTGAAGACCATCAAATACCACACCTTGACCGGCGAATGGTCGGTGGAGGTTTACAACGGCTCCAAGCGGCGGCTGAAGGCCGTATACGTCGAGGTTACCGTTCCCATAACGGAGGTGAAGCGGGTCTTCCGGCTCGCGCCACGGGGAGTGTTGGGGGAGATGGAGTGCCCTCCATTCTCGTTGATGGAATGCCGCGGAAAGTTCGGGGATTTCCTGAAAGACCCCCGGATCCACGGTCTGTGGAGGCTCAAGGGGGTGGAGTTTTCCCGGAAGTGGTGGTGAATTTTCTTTTCGGCTGACCGCTAATAGCTGAAATCCTTTTTCCTAATTCCCCGACGCCTTAACTGCGCCGCCAAGGTGGCGGCAGGCGGCCACAACCCTTCTTGCGCAGGCGGCCGGGGCCGCCGTTATCTCGTCCTCCCCGAACCTGAGCACGGTCCAGCCGGCCTTCCGCAGGCGCCTGTCCCTCGTCCGGTCCCTTACGAGCTGGGCGCAGCCCGAGTGGTACTGCGTCCCGTCGCATTCCACGGCCAGCGCGCCTCCGGCGCAGAACACAGCGAAGTCCAGCCGGTACCGCAGGCGCTTCCCCATTGACACGGTGAATTCCGGGAAGGCCGGGATGCCCGCCCGGGCCATCGCGCTCCTCATTATCCGCTCGATGGGCGGGATGCCGAAGACGTCGAGGATGTCGTGCGACTCGAAGAGCCGGCGCAGGGTTGTGAAAGCGAAGGTGATGCGCCGCGGCCCCAGATTACGCACCGGCTCGGGCAGGAGGAGCGGCTTGCCAATCCGGTAACGCCAGTAGAGTTCGCCTGCCCGCGGATGGCCGGGCTCCCGGGGGAGGATTTCCCGGCGCCGCACGGAGGCCCGTCCGAGGACGGGGGCCACGTAGCGTATGCACTTTCCGTGCCGGCCGAACGAGGCGGGCTGGTAGAAGGCGAGGTATCCGAAGCGGCGGGAAGGGGCGTGTTCCGCCGGGATGCGGTACCAGCGCTCGCGGAGCAGGAGGTCAAAGTCCCGCCTGTCCTTAACGATTCCTATCAGGACCGCCTCGTCGGCCGGGGTTGTTTTTCCCTTATTTTGCATTGCAGCATTTTACATGTAGAGGGGTGATTTGTCCCGGCCGGGACTATGTGCGGCGTTTCCCCAGAATGGCTTTCACCGTTTCCAGGCAGATGCGTGCATTCGCGTTGAACCACTCGTCATGGTTGCCCCACCAGTCCTCCCATTTTTTCCCCGCAGCACGGTCGCTTACGAAGCCGGTCCAGAGAGCCCTGATTCCGCACGCTTTGGCGGCAGCATAGAAAGGACCGCACTCCATGTTCAAGGCTTCGGCGCCGGCAAGGCGCAACCGCCTTATCAGTGCGGGGGTTTCCCGGTACAGGGCATCCACCGTTGCCGCGGTCACCGGCCGGGCTGGGTTCCCCATGGCCACGGAAGATTTCAAGGCGATAGTGAGCAGCCTGGAATCGGCCCTCATCGGCCCGCGGGTGTAGGCGCGGCTGGTGCCGTCAGAGGGGATGGCGGCTTTGGCGACTATCTGTGTTCCCCGCGCGATGTCCCCTGAGAGGCTGCAGGCAAGCCCCATACCGACCAGCCACTTGACTCCCATGCAGGCGAGTTCTTCCACGACAATGGCCGCCTGGGGTCCACCCCAATTGCAGCGGGTGACCAGGCCGACTTTATGGCCCGCTACCCGGGCCTCGTATACGTAGGGATAAGGAGCATATTCCTCCATTCCGTAAATCGTTTTGTGCTTCACGGGTTTTGCGCCGAATATTCCGGTCAGGTCCCGGGAGTGCCTTAGGTCGGAAAACGATACCACGGCGACCTTCCAGCGGGGAGGCCCGGATTTTCCGAACCTGTGCGCGATGACGTCGCGAGGCGTTATCAGCCGTTTCATGCCGGTCTTCCCGGCCGGATCACCAACGGATATTCTCTTCCTGGCCCTTCACTCCCGCCTCGGCGCGCGCCTTCTTCAGCAGTTCGTTGGCGTCCTTGAGCGTTGCCTTGGCGTTGTCGAGCTGGCCCTTTTCGATGAAGTCGAGGGCCTCCGCCAGCTTCTTGCGGCCCTTCTCCACTGTCGCCGCGCCCTGCCGGGCCGCGGGCGCCCCCTCCGGCTGGACGGTGTCGAAGCCGGAGGAGATGACGTCGGCCAGGCCCTTCAACTTGTCCTTGCGCAGGTCCCTGGCCTGCTCGATGAGGACCCCGGATTGCTCTATGACGGAACGGCCGGTGTCGTCGGCCGTCTCGAAGTTGCCTTTCCGGATGTCCTCCTCGGCGGTTTTTATCGAGTCGCTCAGCCCCTTGATGTCCGCGGCTGGCAGGAGGTCGCCGCCGGCTGCAACCACGTTCTTGATGGCGGCCCGGGCCGTTTCCAGCGTCAGCGCGGCCGCCTTCTGGCGCAGGGCCTCGGTGGCCGCCCAGGGGGCGACCTGGTACACGGAGGCAAGCACAACCTGGGAAGAGCCGTCCCGGAAGGAGATGTCGTAGCGGCCGGGGGAAAGCTTCCCGGCCACAATGACCGTGGTGGACGGCAGGACGCCGTCCGCGGCGACCCTGACCGGGTCGTGGACCGTTCCCGCCTTGCCGACCTTGATGGAATCGGCCGCGATAAAGGCGCCCGCCGGGAAGCCGTATCCGTTCATCGCGAACACCATTCCCGTCCAGCCCCCTTTCGCGATGGCATGGTCGGTCCGCCAGGTGGCCCCTTGCCTGCCGTCGCCCACCGGTGGGTCCAGTGTGGCGGTGCGCCGCACCCGGAAGGACTCCGGGAACCTGAATTCCCTTGCATCCGATTTCAGGAGCGCGGCGTGCCTTCCCTCCGGCAGGGGGGCGGAGATGACGAGGAAGGTTTCGGGTATGTTCCCCGCCTTGTCCGGCTCCACGGCGGGCGGCTGGACGGGGGAGTTCCCGATGGACACCGTGAATGGCGCGCCCGGGGGGAAGCCGCTTCCCTTGAGGATGACGACCTCGCCCGTCCGCCCGGAACCGGCGTTGGGGGTGAGGGTTACCGAAGCGGCTCGCGCCGCCCCCGCGGCGATAAGCGCGCCCAGCGCCGCTGCGGAAAGTCCGCGAAGGCGCGAAAATCCCCGCGTATTTTCACGGTAAGGCACCCTCATGGAAATCATTGTATCTTATTGACTATATCTCCATGAGGATAATCCGAAAACCCCGTGACCTGCGGACGCTTTCCGAACGCTGGCGTAATGCGGGAAAACTGGTGGGTTTGGTACCCACCATGGGGGCGCTTCACGCGGGGCACCTGGCCCTCGTCCGCGCCTCCGTCGCCCGCTGTGACCGGACCATCGTGAGCGTGTTCGTGAACCCTAAACAGTTCGGCCCGCGGGAAGACCTGAAAAGGTATCCCCGGCCCTTTGCGCGCGACTGCGCCCTTCTGCGCCGCGCGGGAGTTGACGCGGTGTTCCATCCCTCCGCTTGCTCGATGTATGGGCCGGATTTCGCCACCACGGTGGAGGTCGGCGGGACGCTCACTTTCGGGCTCTGCTCACCGCACCGCCCCGGCCACTTCCGCGGCGTGGCGACCGTGGTCGCCAAGCTTTTCAACATCGCCCGGCCACACGCCGCCTTCTTCGGCGCCAAGGATTTCCAGCAGGCGGAGGTGGTGAAGAGGATGGCCCGGGACCTGGACATGGGAGTGGAGGTGGTGGTCCTCCCCGCGGTGCGCGAAAGGGACGGGCTGGCGATGAGCTCGCGGAACGCCTACCTTTCCCCGGAGGAGCGCGCGGCGGCCGTGGCGCTGTCGCGCTCCCTGCGCGCGGGAGCGGCCGAAATAGGGCGGGGAAACCGCGCGGCGCGTGAAGTTCGCGCCGTCATGCGGCGCATCCTCGCCAAGGAGCCGCTGGCGCGCGTAGAATATCTGGATATCAACGATGCCGGGACGCTTCGGCCGCTGGTGCGCCTGAAGGGCCGCGTGCTCATGGCGCTGGCGGTTCGCCTCGGCGGGACGCGCCTTATCGACAATATGGTCATGCGCGTGCCCGCCCGGCCAGGTTCCCGGCGAAGGGTGGTGGGCAATAGATGAAGAAGTTCATGCTGAACGGGAAGATACAAGGCGCGCGCGTGACCCGCACGCGCCTTGATTACGAGGGATCGATAACCGTGGACTCCGCCCTGCTGGCGGCCGCGGGCATTGGGGCATACGAGAAGGTGCACGTCCTCAACCTGAACAACGGGGAGAGGGCGGAGACCTACGCCATACCGGGCAGGAAGGGGAGCGGCGCCGTCGAGCTGAACGGACCCGCCGCCCGGCTGGGCGAGGTGGGTGACGAGGTCATCGTCCTTTCCTATGCCCTCCTGGAGGAGGGCGAGGAAGCCCGTCCCCGCGTGGTGAAGCTGAAGGGCCGGAACCGCCTGGCCTCGGTCCGGACCGCGAAGCCGTGAAGAAGCGCTCCGTCGCGCTGGTCGGTTGCGGCGCCATCGGTCGGGCCATCGCGGCGGCCTTCCGCTCCGGGAAGCTCCCCGGCCGGGTAACGGCGGTATGCGACGCCCGCCCCGAGGCGGCGGAGGCGCTGGCGGCCAGCCTGCGCCCCGTCCCCCGTATCACCACCATCGAGGGGGCCGTGCGTTCGGCGGACCTGGTGGTGGAGTGCGCATCGGTGGGCGCGGTCGAGCCGGTGGTGCGGGCCGCCATCCGCCACCGCCGGGACGTGGTGGTCATGAGCGAAATCGGGCTGCTGTTCCACCTGGAGCTCGTGGGGGCGGCCCGGCGCGCGGGTATCCGCCTTGCGGTGCCCTCGGGCGCGCTGGCGGGGCTGGACGCCCTGCGGGCCGCCTCCGGCGCGCGCCTCAGGTCGGTCACCCTGACGACGCGCAAGCCGCCCGCGGGGCTGGAAAGCGCGCCATTCGTGGTGAAGCGGGGGCTCAACCTCCGGAAGCTCAAGAAGCCGCTCGTCCTCTACGGCGGGAACGTCATCGGCGCCGCCCGGGGTTTCCCGGCCAACGTAAATGTGGCCGCTGCCGCCGCATTGGCGGGGATGGGGCCGCGGCGGACCCGCGTCCAGATAATCGCGGACCCGGGTACGAAAGTGAACAGCCACACGCTGGAATACGAGGGTGATTTCGGCCGGGCGGTTTGCCGCGTGGAGAACCGGCCGTTCCCGGAAAATCCCAAGACGAGCTATCTGGCGGCGCTCTCGGCCATCTCCGCACTGCGTCGCCTCCTCGAAGGTATTGGAATCGGCGGCTGACCCTGTTTCTTTACCCTCTCCCCCAATGGGGGAGAGGGGAGGGTGAGGGGGAAGGGGGAAGGAAATTGCATCTCATCATCGATGGCTACAATGTCATGCACGCGCTTCCCGCGGAGAAGGAGTGGCCGGGGAAGACTTCCCGGGACCGCCGCGGCTCCTTCCTTGAGCGGCTCCGCGCCTGGGTGGGAAGCCGGCCGCACCGCGTCACGGTCGTGTTCGACGGCGCCAAAGGCGGGGATGAGATGGGCGGATACGAGAGGTCGGGAAACCTGGAGGTCCGGTATTCGCGTTTGGGCGAGGAGGCGGACCAGGTCATCCGCCGGATGGTCGAGGAGGAAGCAAACCCGCGGGAAATCCTGCTGGTGTCTTCCGACAAGGGTGTGTCCGGGCATGCCCGCAGCACGGGTGCGTCCATCGCCGGCGCACACGAGCTGGTGAAGCGGCTGGCCCCGGATCGGAAAAGCGGGCCCGGAATACGGAACGCCGGCGCCGAAGCGTTCGAGCGCCGGGTAAAAGGATATGAACCGCAGGAAAGAAGGCGCGCCTGCGCCCGTTCCCGCTCCGCCCTGCAGCTCTGGTGAAGGTTTGATAACATACCTTCCATGATTTCCGACCGGGTTTCCTCGGGGGATTTACTGCCATGATGGGCTACATGCGCGGCCAGGTGGCCAAGGTGATTTTCGGCGTCCTCCTGGTCGCGTTCGTTGCCTTCATAATCATCGAGTGGGGGATGCAGGGAAAGGTCGGCTCCTCCGGCGGCGCCATGGCGACGGTAAGTGGCGACCGGGTGACCTCGCAGGAGTTCTGGTCGGCCTACAACCAGGAAGTGGAGGCGAACTGGAGTTCGCTCCGGGGCGCGATGAACGACGCGGACGAGAAGGCCCTCCGCAAGGAGGTGCTGGAGCGCCTCGCGGACCGGGTACTGGAGTGGCAGGAGGCGAAGCGCCTCAAATACGCCATCACCCGTGGCGACGTCCAGGCGGCCATGCGCTCCTACCCGGCGTTCATGAACCAGCAGGGCCAGTTCGACCCGATGCGGTTCGCCGCCGTCCTGAACCGCATGGGCGTGTCGCAGGAGACCTTCGAGATGGACCAGGAGCGCGGCATGTCGGCCTCACGCGTCGAGAACATGGTCCGGGAGGCGGTGCGGGCCACCGATGACGAGTTGTGGCTCGAATACCTCCGGACGCACCGCCGCATGAGGGCCGTGGTGCTGGCGTTCCCTCTGGCCGAGGCCAGGGCGACGACGAAGGTGACCTCCGATGAGGTGAAGTCATACTGGCAGGAGAACAAGCTGAGCTACGAGAAGCCGGAGCGGATACGCATCCGGCACATCGTGGCCGCGGTCAACCCGCAGGGCGGCCCGGAGGGGCTTGCCCAGGCCCGGGCCAAGATAGACGCCATCGTGGCCGAGCTGAAGAAGGGCGGCGATTTCGGCGAACTGGCGAAGCGCCGCTCCGACGACGCGAACACCCAGCCGCGGGGGGGCGACTTGGGCTGGCATGGCAAGGGCGAGCTCATTCCGGAATACGACCAGGTGGCCTTCAAGCTGAAGGCCGGACAGGTCAGCGAGCCCTTCCAGACGCGTTTCGGATTCCACCTGATAAAGTGCGACGCCCACCAGCGGGAGGAGAAGCCCACTTTCGAGCAGAAGAAGGACGAAATCAGGAGGAAAATCCAGGACGCCCGGGCGCGCGACAAGATGCTGGAGGCGGCGCAGAAGGCCATGTGGGCGCTCCGGAAGGAGAAGGACCTTGCCAAGGCGGCGAAAATCGCGGAACGGCCGGCGCCGGACATCCTGTGGCTGGAAAAGGGGAAGACGGAGCCGGGCGGGGTCCTTACCAGCACGCCGACCATCGATTCGGTCATCGGCGCGCTCTCCCCGCTGGAAATCGGGGAAACCACCGAGTTAATCGAGACCAGCGACGGGTTTTTCGTGGCCCAGCTCAAGGACGAACAGCACCGGCGGGCCTCCGAGAAGGGCTTCCTGCGGGAAAGGGCCGAGGTGGAGTCGGCCCTGCTCAGCCGCAAACAGAAGGCCGCGCGGGACTCCTGGGTTGCCGCGCTTAGGGCGAAGGCGAAGATAAAGCTCTATTTGGACGCGGGATAGGTTCCGGCCCGCGTCGAGCGTCCCTGTTTCCTAGTTTCCAGCCTTATCGGTGATTTTCTGCGAGAAAATATATGACCAGACCGCGGGGATGAGGACGGAAGCCAGCACGAGGACCATGAGGAGGCCGAATCCCATTCCCCCCAGCGCCGCCAGGAATACCACGGTGCCGCCGGCCAGCATGGTGAGCCGGGCCAGTTCATGGGTCTTTCGCCAAACCTCGTCACTCTGCAGCGTCCAGGGCGTCCGGATGCCGACCAGGCCGTTTCTCCTGATTCCCGGCAGGGAACTGCCCAGCACGGCGAGGAGTGCGCCGACTCCGCAGAATATCCATTTGGGCATGGGCACGTTTATCCTGAAGGCGGCCATGAAAACCGCCGCCCCGGTCCAAAGCAGGAACCCCTGCGCCGCGAGCTCCATGGTTTCCATGGCGGGACGGAATTTCCCGGCGTCCTGACCCCCGCCGGCCACCCGCGTGATGAGCAGGAAAATGAGGTGGGTCACCACCATGATGACCGGCAAGAAAAAGGCCCCCGCGGCTTTCGGGGCGAATCCATCGATTTCCCCCCGGGCATTCCAGTGGATGGGCACCGTGGGAGGCATGGTGGGATAGAGGAGCGCGACGGCGGCGATGGAAACGCCTATCAGGGCAAGGCAGGCCAGCCCCCTCCCGCCCGCTTTCACGGCCTGTTTATTGCGTCGGCGTAACTGCGCCGGGCCAGCAATGTCCTGAGCCGGCCGGGCGGGACCCGGATGCCGAACCGGGAAGCGAGCGAGGCGAACAACTTCAGGGGGAACCCCACCACGTTGAACCAGTCGCCCTGGACGCGCGTGACGAGCCTTCCCCCCATGCCTTGGACGCCGTAGGCGCCCGCCTTGTCCATGGATTCGCCGGTCTCCACGTAGGCGGCGATTTCGCGCGAAGAAGGCTTGCGCATGGTGACGAGGCTCCGCGCGGAGCCGACCACGGCGCAGCGGGTGTGGGCATCCATCAGGACCAGCGCGGTGCACACCTCGTGCGTCCGCCCCGCCAGTTGGGCGAGCATGGAGCGGGCCTCCTCGCGGGTACGCGGCTTGCCGAAGAGCGTCCCGTCGAGGGCCACGAGGGTGTCCGCGGTGAGGATGATTCCCCGGGAGACATGGCGGCGCGCGTTCTCCGCCTTGCGCCACGCGATGAGGCGCGCGGATTCCTCCGGCGGAAGCGAGGGGAAGCGCTCGCGGAACCCGATGTGCATGACCCGGAACGGGAGCCCGAGCGCGGAAAGGAGCCCGATGCGCCGGGCCGACTTGGACGCGAGAACCAGGGGGGGGCGGGGAGCGCGCTTCACGCGGACTTCCCGGCGCCTTCCAGCCATCCGTAGCGCTCGTGCCAGTCGCGCACGTGGGGTTTCGGGTAGGGCGGCTGGCGGCCCTCGAGTATCGCGATGGCCTCTACGACGGCGGGGGATTCCCGCGGGTCGCACCTGGCCAGGAGCGCCTTCAGCGCCGGCAGGGCCTGCTGGTCGCCCAGGTCCGCCAGCGCCATCGCGATGGCGCTCCACAGGAGGGCGTCGCGGTCCAGCGCGGACACGAGGAAGCGGAGCGACTCGCCGGAGGGGATGAGGCCGATGGCCGCGTAGGCGTAGTGCCGGGATTCCCAGGAACGCGCGTCCCGGGCGAAGGCCATGAGGGAGGGGAGCGCGGGCGCGCCGATTTTGGCGAGCGATTCGACCGCGGCCTCGGAAAGGATGTCGCCCTCGGGAAGCTCCAGCAGTTTTATGAGGGACGGGACCGCGAGCGGGCTCCTGGTTTCCCCGAGCGTGATGGCCGCCCACAGCGGCGTCCAGTCATCGGTATCGGGCTCGATGGCACCGAGGAGCTCGACGAGGGGGACGACCGCGGCTTCGCCGGCCGCCGCGAGCGCGCCGATGGCCTCGTGCGGCATCTTCGGTCCCGCGGCCTCGAGTGCATCGACGAGTTTTTTCAGGCTATAGTCCTCGACCTTCGGCTCCATCATCTGCGTATCGTATCAGATGCTCGGAGGGAGGCGGGCAAACGGATGCGCCTTGTTTGACACCCGCCCTGTGCCTCCATAGCATGGGAGTACCGGGAATGAACTCATGGAATTGACACCGCGGCTCCAGCAGAGCCTCCAGCAGAAACTCGTGATGACCCCGCAGATGCAGCAGGTCATCAAGCTACTCCAGATACCGGCCATGGAGCTGGGCGAGGAGGTCCGCAAGGAGCTGGAGACGAACCCCACCCTTGAGGAGGCCGACGAGGAGGAGCCGCTCCCCGAAATCCCCGACGATGAGAAGTCCGCCGCCCAGGGGGGCGAATCTGAGGACGGCATCGACCTGTATCTCCAGAAGGTCGCCGAGGAGGACGGCGCGCCCCGCGAATCCCGTGATTTCGAGCGCGAAGAGAGGATAGAAAAGCTCCAGTCCACCAGGCAGGTCGAGGCCGCCACCCTCGAGGACCACCTGCTGGAGCAGGTGCGGCTGTCCCGGGCGCCGGAGGGGGAAATCAAGCTGGCCGAATTCGTCATCGGAAACCTCGACGACAACGGGTGGCTGAGCACCCCGGTCGCGGAAATGGCCGCATCCCGGAAGGTCCCCCCGGAGAAGGTGGAAGCGGCGCTCCGGCTGGTCCAGACGCTCGACCCGGCGGGGGTGGGGGCGCGCGACCTCCGGGAATGCCTCCTCCTCCAGTTGAGGAACGTGGAGGGGGACACCTCCCTGGCGCGGAAGCTGGTGAAGGAGTATCTGGGGAAGCTGGACCACAACCGGTCCGCCCTCGCCGACGAACTGGTCAAGGCCACCGGCGAGGGCAAGGAAGCGGTGGAGGCGGCCCTCCGGCAGGTGCGCCGGTGCGACCCGAAGCCGGGCGGAAGGTTCACCCCGCCGGCCCAGCGCATCTATCCCGACGCGCGCATCGAAAAGGAAGGCAAGGGTTACATCGTCCAGCTCAACGACGACGGCGTGCCGCCCCTGCGGCTTTCCCGCCAATACCGCGAGATGCTGGCGAAGCGCGATACCCTGGGAGGCGAGGAGCGGAAATTCCTCCAGGAGAAGTTCCGCTCGGCCCAGCTCCTCCTGCGCGGCATCGCCCAGCGCCGCTTCACCATCCAGCGCGTCATCGAGCACCTCGTGAAGACCCAGCCGGAGTTCCTCGAGCGGGGCAAGGCGGGGCTCAAGCCGCTTACCCTGCGGGACGTGGCCGACAAGATAGGCGTGCATGAGGCCACGGTATCCCGGGTCGTGGCCAACAAATACGTCGAGACGCCCCGGGGCGTCTACGCCCTCCGGGATTTCTTTTCCACTTCCCTGCCGGCGGGGGAGGGGACGACGGTATCAGGGGCCGACGTGCGGGAACGCATCCGCGGGATGGTCGAAGCCGAGAATCCCGCCGAGCCGCTTTCGGACGAGAAGCTGGCCGACCTCCTGAAGAAGCAGGGCATCGAGGTCGCGCGACGGACGGTGACGAAATACCGCGAGAGCCTTAAAATCCCCGGCGCCTGGCAGCGGAAGGGCCGGAGCAAGGAAGGATGACTTGGTTGACCTGAGGGAACCGCTGGACGAGCTGGCGCGCTCGCCGCGCAGTTTCATCGGGAAGACGAATTTCCGCCCGCCTTCGGAGATAAAGGTATACGACGACACGCTCCGGGACGGCGAACAGATGCCGGGGGTGGCGTTCTCGCCCGAACAGAAACTGGCGCTGGCGATAATGCTTTCCGACATGGGGGTCCACGTCATGGACGTGGCTTTCCCGGTGGTTTCCGAGTCGGACCGGAAGGGGCTCCAGCTCATCGCCAAGGCCCAGATGGACGGCAGGATAAAGCCGGATGTGGAGATACTCGCCATGTGCCGGTCGAACAAGGGCGACATCGACGCCGTGGTGGACACGATGAAGGAGATCGGCGCGAAGGCGGACCAGGTTTCGGTGCTGGTGCTGTCCACGATTTCCGACCTCCACATGAAATACAAGAACGGCCAGTTCCTGCTGAAGCGCGCGGGGAAGGACCAGAAGGAGTGGCTGGAAACGCCGGTCGAGTTCTACCGCCGGGCCAACATGAAGATGATAACCGAGGGGGTCGCCTATGCCCGCGAGCGCGGGTTCTCCCGCGTCGAGTTCGCCGCCGAAGACGCCTCGCGGGGGAGCCTGGAATACGCCATCGAATGGGCCAGGGCCTGCATCGCGGCGGGGGGAACGCGGTTCTGCTTCTCGGACACCTGCGGGGTGCTCACCCCGGAATCGGTGGACTACTACTTCCCGGCCCTGGTGAAGGCGCTGCCGCCCGGCTTCCAGCTTACGGCCCATTTCCACGACGACTTCGGCATCGGCGCCTACAACTGCGCCCGGGCGCTTTCACACGGGGCTTCCCATGCGGGGGTCACCGCCAACTCGATAGGGGAGCGCGCCGGCAACGCCTCGCTCCAGCTGACGGTGATGATATTGAAGGAGATGTATGGCGTCACCCTGCCGGGGTTCCGCTACGACATGCTGGTGGCCTTAAGGCGGGCCATCGAGAAGGCCTCGGGAATACCCCTGGCGCCGCAGACGCCCATCGTCGGCGAGGGGGTCTTTTCCCACGAATCGGGCATCCACACGGCGGGCATCGTCATCCACCCGGCCATCTACCAGTTCATCCGGGAGGAGGTCGTGGGCGGCACGCACCGGTTCGTCTTCGGCAAACACAGCGGCGGCGCGGCGGTGGAGTCAGTCCTGCGGAAGAACGCGGGCATCCTGAAGAAGGCGGGAGTGGAGATAACGGAGGAGCTGGTCAACCTGCTGGTCGGCCGGGTGAAGGAATTGCGCGAGGAGAAGCTGAAGAAGCACGACCCCGCGAAGGTCATCGAGGAGCATTACCGCAATTATTTCGCGCTGGGGATTTCGGAGGAGGAACTGGTGAAAATGGCCCTGGGGAAGGAAAAGGGCTGATGGGAGCGGGGGAAATCACCGAGAAGGAACGCTGGATGGCGAAGAAATGCGAGGAGTGCATGGTGTGCCGCCGCGCCCGTGAAAAGCAGAAGGGCTTCGCCTTCTGGTTCGTGAAGACCATCGAGGGGGGGATTTGCCCGTTCTGCCGGGCCTACGAGAAGGTCCATGGCCGCAAGGCGCACGAACCCGAACTGGGCTGAATCGGTTCGGTTGCTTACCACTCCATCTTCAGCGCGTTCCGGAGCATGATTATTACCACGATGGCCTGGGCGAGCAGGTTCCCCATGGCCTGCATCCCTTCCCCCATTTCAATACCGGCAACCGAGATATTCGAGCTTCCCGGTAGGAATATGGCCACTACGGATTCCAGCGCGTAATAACCGGCACCGGCCAGGGCCCATTTTTTCCTGCCCTGGAATGTTCCCCATGCGAGCACGCCCAATACGGCGGCTCCGGCCAATCCGAGGACCAGGCTGGCGCCGGAAGATGCCATCCCAATGGCGCCCATGATGAGGGGGGATGCGGCGTCCCAGAACGCCATCGCCAGGACGAACCGTCCGGCCCGCTTGGCGGCCTTCGCGGCCGGCGAGAATTTGCGGCGTTCCTCGCCTTCCATCTGGACCATTGCCAGCGCTGCTTTCGCCTGCGGGGTCAGTTTGGGTGCGTCATCCTTTCCGGTGGCGGGGGAGGGCGCCGGGCCGGCGGGTTCAGGCGCCGGGGTTCGTCGGCCAGGAATGCCTGATCCGGGATTGTTTCTCAGCCACACCTCGAATTGGGTCCCGCAGGAAGGACACAGGATTGCTGTCGGCCGGCATTCGTAATGGCAGACCGGACAAGGGAATTTATCCCGCTCTTCCATGTCCAGATTATAGGTGTCCGCTCCGAGGAGGGGAATTTACGGCTTGTGCGCCGTCCGCGACAGGTTCATGGATCCCGGTCATCCGGCTTCCGGGGTTTAATATGTCTGCGAAAGGATGCCCTGGCGGATGTCCGCGAATTGGGGAAGCACGCGGTTGAAGGCGACCGTCAAAGCCGGGTCGAACAGGGTGCCGGCCCCGCGCCGTATAAAGTCAATGGCATGCTCCTCGGGCAGGGCCGGCTTGTAGCAGCGCTTGGAGGTTATTGCATCGTAGACGTCCGCGAGCGCGCAAATCCGCCCGGACACGGGAACACCTTCCCCCTTGACGCTGAAGGGGTATCCGGAGCCGTCCCAGCGCTCATGGTGGGTCAGCGCGATGACCTGGGCCGTTTGTATAAGCTCAGATGCGCCGTTGGCAAGCAAGCCGGCGCCGATGGTGGTGTGCGTTTTCATGATTGTCCATTCATCGTGGGTAAGCTCCTCGGGTTTGAGGAGTATGCGGTCCGGAATGGCGATTTTTCCGATGTCGTGCAGGGGGCTTGAATGGAGGAGAAGGTCGCAAGTCCGCTCGTCCAGTCCGGCGGCCCGTCCCAGTGCCTGGCAATACATCCCGATTCGCTGGGCATGCGCCCCGGTATCGGTATCCCGCAACTCGGCCGCGTTCGCCAGCCGCCGCACCGCGTCTAGTTGGGCCTCCTCGAGCTGCCTGGTGCGGTCCTTGACCCATTTTTCCAGCAACGCATTCTGGCTGTTCATGTCGCGCTGGAGTATGCGGACTTCCAGCAGGTGCCGGATGCGCATCATGATTTCAGTGTCGTCAAACGGCTTCGTGATGAAGTCGCGGGCGCCACACTCAAGCGCGCGCCAGCGCGTTTCCATGCTGGTGTCGCCCGTCAGCACCAGGACGGGAAGGAACCCCTCGTGCTCGGATTGGCGCATCCGTTCCATCACCCCGAAGCCGTCCAGGCCGGGCATATTGAGGTCGAGCAGGACGAGGTCGGGCTGGTGCTCGGCAAACATGCTGACGGCCTGCTCCGGGTCGTTGGTGGTAAGGATGCGGGTGAACCCCTCGGATTTCAGCATGCGCTCCAGGAGCTTGACGTTGGCCGGTTCGTCATCTACGACAAGGACCAGGGCTTCCAGAATGCGGCTCTTCATGTTGGCGAACTACTCCTCGGCGAGCAGCTCGTAGAGCGTCGAGCGGTCTATTCCCAGCCGGCGGGCGGTCTCGCTCTTGTTTCCGCCGCAGAGCTCGAGGACATGGCGGGCATAACGGACGCGCAGGGCGTCCATCGTCATCACTTCGTCGCACGAGGCCGGCAACCCTTCGACGATCCGCTCGCGCGGATGCGCCCAGGAGGGCGAACGCCGCAACGGCTCGCCCTGGGCGGACGCCGAACCGGCGTCCGGGGTGGTGCCGGCGCGGACCTTTTCAGGGAGGTGCTCGGCGTCGATGACGGAGCCCCGGCTTAGCGCGGCGGCGCGCTCGAGCGCATGCCGCAGCTCCCGGACGTTCCCGGGCCAGTTGTAGGAGGCCAGCTTTTCCGCGGCCTCGGGCGAAACGGACAGCCGCTCGCCCTGTCGGCCCGCCCTTTCGAGGAAATGCGCGACCAGCAGCGGGATGTCCGGCCGCCGCTCATGCAGGGATGGCAGGGATATCTCGGCGCCGGCCAGCCTGAACAGGAGGTCCTCCCGGTATTTGCCGGCCTTCGCAAGGTCCCACAGCTTTGTGTTGGAGGCGGAGATGACCCGCGCGTTCCAGCCCACGGTTTTCGTGGAACCGAGCCGCTGGACGGTCCGTTCTTGGATGGCGCGAAGGAGTTTGGGCTGGAATTCCATGGGGATATTCCCCGCTTCGTCGAGGAAAATGGTTCCGCCATCGGCCTGCTCGAAACGTCCCGGCCGGGCCGCGTCGGCGCCCGTGAACGCCCCCTTCTCGTGGCCGAAAAGCTCCGCTTCGAGCAGGGTCGCGGGGAGGCTGGCGCAGTCCACGACGACGAACGGCCCTCCCGGATTCGGCCCGTAACGGTGGAGCGAGCGGGCGACCAACTCCTTGCCCGTTCCGCTTTCGCCGGTCACCAGGACGGGGACCTCCGAGGCCGCCAGCATGCCAATCATCTTGAACACCTCGAGAATGGCGGGGGTTTTACCGATGAATAGCCCCTCGGGAACCGGGCCTGCCGCCGCAGGCATTCCCGCCGCAGCGGTCGCGCTCAGCCCGGATTTACGGAACGCCCGGTCCACAACCTCGGAAAGTGAATCCGGGTCGAATGGCTTCACGATGTATTCGAGCGCGCCGCGGCGCATCGCCTCGACCACCGAAGGCTGGTCGGCCCGGCCGGTGAGGACTATCACCATGGCGTGCGGATTGCCGGCCAAAATCTCGGACAGCAGTTCGACGCCGTCCGCGTCCGGGAGTCCCAGGTCTAGGATGACTACGCCCGGCTTGCCCCGCGCGAGTTCCTCCCGCGCCTCCGCGCCGTCGGCGGCGGAAGAGACCGACCTTCCGGGGGCCGCGAGCGATTTCTCCAGGAGCCGGCGGACCGCCGCATCGTCCTCGACAATCAGGAGGTTCCGTCCGCCGGATTCAGCGGGCATCGAGCGCTTCCCGGATTCGGGTGAGCAGTTCGTCGTCGGAGAACGGCTTCTCCAGGAACCCCCGCCCGAGCTTCATGGCGTTGTCCTGCACGACCGCCCGGTCGGCGTAGCCTGACATGTAAACGATGCGCGTATCCGGCCGCCGCGGGGCCAGCTTTCCCGCCAGCTCGAATCCGGTCATGCCGGGCATGACTACGTCGGTCAGCAGGAGGTCGATTTTCCCCCCGTGGCGTTTTGCGGTATCGAGCGCTTCCCTGCCGTTGCGGGCCTCCAGTACGGTGTATCCCGCCGCGGTCAGGAGCGCCTTCACCAGTCCCCTGACCATGTCCTCGTCCTCCGCCAGCAGGACCGTCTCGCCCGCGCCCGCCCGCCCGGCTTCCGGCGCCGGCGGCGCCTCCGCCGTGCCATTCTCCACGCGGGGCAGGAGGACGTGGAATTCCGTGCCGCTCCCCGGCTCGCTCTCCGCCCAGACGTACCCGCTGCTCTGCCTGACGATGCCGTATACGGTGGCCAGGCCCAGTCCGGTGCCCCGTCCAGGCGCCTTGGTGGTGAAGAACGGTTCGAAGGCGTGGGAAAGTGTCTCCGCGTCCATGCCTGTCCCGGTGTCGGAAACCTTCAACTCGACATAGTCGCCTTCCTGCACCTCGGGATGGTGCAGGGTGAAGCCCTTGTCCGCCCTGACTGTTGAGGTGGTGACGGTCATCGTCCCTCCCCGGGGCATGGCGTCGCGCGCGTTCACCGCGAGGTTCATGACCACCTGGGTAACCTGCCCCGGGTCCGCCTTTACCCGGGCCAGCCCGGACTCCGGGCGCAGGACCACCTTGACCAGGTCGCCCGCCAGTTTCCGGAGCATCTGCTCCATGTCGGCCAGCATCGCGGGCAGGTCGAGGACCTTCGGCCGGAGCATCTGGCCGCGGCTGAACGCGAGCAGTTGCCGGGTCATCGCCGCGGCCCTGTCGGTTGCCTTGTCGATTTCCTCGAGCTCTTCCCGCCCCGTTGCGCCCGGCTGGAACTTCTTCAGGAGCATCCGGCTGTATCCCCTTATCACCGTGAACAGGTTGTTGAAGTCGTGCGCCACGCCTCCCGCCAGCCGGCCCACCGCCTCCAGCCTCTGGGCCTGCCGGAGTTCCTCGTCCTTGCGGCGCAGGGCCTCCTCGGCGGCCTTCCTGTCGGAGATATTGCTGTAGTGCACGACGATGCCGCCGACCGCGGGGTCATGGGTGAGGTTCAGGGCGGTCGCGTCCACCGAAATGTATGAGCCGTTCTTGGCCAGCAGGCGGAACTCGGCACGGAAGACGCCCCCCGGGTTGGCGAGGAGCCCCGAGAGAATGGATTTGATGTGGGGGAGGTCGTCAGGATGGACGAGTTCGAGCGCGTTGCGACCCTCGTTCTCGTCAGGACCGTAACCGAGGACCTCCATCCGCATGGGGACGGCGTAGGGATGCCTGATGATCCGTCCCTGCCGGTCCAGCATGATGATGATGTCCTGGGAATGTTCGAGGATGGACCGGTAATATGATTCCTGCCGGCGCAGGCGCTCGCCGGTTTCCCGGGCCGCTGTTTCCGGCCGCGCTTTACGGATTTTCCCCGCGGGTTTACGCCCCCTCCCTGCCTTCATGCGCCTATCATCCCAGTTGGGGAGGGAAGCCGTAAAGACTTGAAGCAGTCCCCGCAAAACCGAAGGGGGCCGCCGCGGGCTTTTCGTGCGCCCGTTGGGCGGCCCCGCTTGGGCGGCCTTCCCCGGTTCCATGGCCTAGCGGTTTCCCGCGACAACCGCCACGAATGCGCCGGCCAGCAGAAGGGCTCCCACCAGCCACTTCCAGGTGGATTCCTCCCGCGGGAGGTCCACCGGCACGGCCGGGGCGGCCGGCTGCTGCGGTTGCACGGACGGGGCTGCCGCATTCTCCCTCACCTGTTTCAGGCTTCCATGGTCGTCCATGGGCGTGAGCAGCCGCCTGACCAGGTTCTCCGCGGTCTCCTCGACCGAAACCGTTCCACGTATGGTTTCGGATTCCGAGGACAGGATGTGCCCGTTTTCCACGTCCAGCACCTGCGCGAACAGGACGCGGTTGCCCTCGAACATGAGGTACTTTCCTATGACGATGTACCGCACGTTGAGGATACGGCCCACCTTCACCGCGCATTCCGTGTCGGTGCAGCCGGCCCGCTGGAACGCCTGCTCGGCCAGCACCTTGTCCATGTTGTTCTTGTCCACGACCATGAACAGCCCCGACTTCACCACGGCGCTGCGCACGAACTGCGCTATGACCATCGCGTCTTCGGGGTTCGTATGCAGGGCGTCGAAGTCCAGGACCGCGGCCGTGGGCTGGTTTTCCGCCTTTCCGCCGGAGCCGCCCAGCCGGGCGCTGGCTTCCCCGCATGCCGGGGCTAGGGCCAGCGCCGCGGCCATGGCGCCCGCTGCAATCCTGAAAGACAGGGGACGCACCGCAGCGCCTCTCACCGCGTCCAGCCGAGGAGGATGGAGACGGTCGTACCCGTGTCGCTCCACACCGCGGCCAGGTTGACGGGGAAATTCATCTGCCCGGCCTTCAGGGTCTTGCCGATGACTCCCACCATGCCGACTCCGGCAACCGTCTTCCGGTCGATATGCTCGTCGGGGGTGCCCGCGTCATGGACCGTTTCCTTGACGCCGGTGGAGAAGTTGGGACCGCACCCGATTTCAAGTCCGTCCGCAAAGCGGACGCCGATTACGGTGTTGATTGACGGAATTGCCAGCCCCATGTCGAGACCGAGCACCAACGGGACGAACTCCATAAGTCCCGTCGTGCCGCCCTCGGTGTTGAGGTATTCATACTCGAACTGCCAGCCGAAGGCGGAAAGCATCGGATGCGGTTTCGCCTCCTTGTTCCGCGACTTCACATATTCAGAGAGCTGCGAACGGACCGACTTGTTCGTCTGGTAAATCAGCCCGACCCGGGGTCCACCCGAAGAAAGACCGCCCTCCGCCCGGGCCGAAGAGGCGGCCAGGAACATCCCAGCCAGCAACATCGCTATCTTCTTCATGTCTGTCCTCCTTTTGTTTTTCGGCCCCTGCGAGGGCCTGCCATGGAGGGTTGCAACTGCCGTGCCGTTGGGCGGCGCGGCATTCATGTGAATTTGGAGCCGAAAGATTTTCCCATGCGGGAATTTCCCGCAATCCCCTGGACAATTGCGGATATTCCCCGCAGTCAGGCTCCTGCTGGCGGGAAGTGCATGGGGCGGTTAGCCGGGCAGATATTCGTTGCAGATGCGCTGTATGGCGCGGTGAATAGCGCGGTCGAAAAAGTGAAAAAGGATGCGCATGGATTCTGATAAAGTAACTAATCATGGGAAAATTGCGCGCCGGTGTTATCGGCGTCGGCAACCTTGGCCAGCACCATGCACGCATTTATGCGGGGCTGAAAAACGACGTGGAATTGGTCGGAGTGGCCGACGCCGACGAGGCCCGGGCCCGGGAAATCGCGAAGAAGAACGGAACCGAGGCCTTCATTGATTACCGCATCCTCCTCGAGCGCATTGAAGCGGTGTCCGTCGCCGTTCCCACCAGGCTTCACCACGCCGTCGGGCGGGCCTGCCTTGAGCGCGGCGTGCATATGCTTATGGAGAAGCCCATTACCTCAACCCTCGCCGAGGCTGACGAACTCCTTGCCCTCGCGAAGGAAAAAAAGGTCATCCTCCAGGTGGGGCACATCGAGCGCTTCAACCCCGTCATGCGGGCCATCCTCAAGATGAACCTGCGGCCCCTTTTCATCGAGGTCCAGAGGCTGGGCCCCTTTTCGCCGCGCACGGCCGACGTCGGGGTGGTCTTCGACCTGATGATCCACGACATCGACATCGTCCTCCTCCTAAAGGGGGAGATGCCTGTGCGGATTGAGGCCGTCGGCTCTCCGGTGTTCACCGAGAATGAGGACATGGCGCACGCCCGGCTGGAGTTCGCGGACGGTTGCCTCGTGAACCTCGCCGCCAGCCGCATCACGCGCGGAAAGACCAGGAAGATATTCATCTACTGCGCCGACCGTTACATCGCCGCCGACTACATGCGGCAAAACGCGGTGGTATTCAGGCTGAAGGAGGGGAGGAAGGGCGGCGACATGATGGAGCGCATCTCGACCGCACGGGCCTCCACGAAGAAGGAGGAGCCGCTTAAGCTGGAGATACTGTCGTTCATCCAGTCGGTCAGGAGCGGGAGCGAACCGGAGGTTTCGGGGGAGAAGGCCCGGGCGGCCCTGGCCATCGCCACCAAGGTGGCCGAGGACGTCCGGGCGCGCCTCGAGCGGTTCCGCGCCGCCCGCTGAGGGAGGGGGGTAGCTTGCCGGTGAGCGGGAGGCGGAAAGGGGAGATATTCATTTCCACCGGCGAGCCTTCCGGCGACCTTTACGGCGGGCTGCTGGCGCGGGCGCTGCTGGCGCGCGCTCCCCGGCTTCGTATAACCGGGTTCGGAGGGGAGAGGATGGCGGAAGCGGGTGCCCAGGTTGACCGCTCGCTCCTCCGCGGCGCGGTCATGGGCTGGACGGGCCCGCTCGGGCACCTGGGCTTCTACGTATCGCTCCTCCGCCGTCTCCGCCGCCGCTGGACTTCCCGCCGGCCGGCGGCCGTGGTGCTGGTGGATTTCCCCGGGTTCAACCTCCGGGTCGCCCGCATCGCGCACCGGCTTGGCATCCCCGTCTACTACTTCGTCTGCCCCCAGGTGTGGGCGTGGGGGGCGCAAAGGCTCATCACCATGCGCCGCCTCCTGCGGCGCGCCTTCCTTATCCTGCCGTTCGAGGAGCCGCTCTACTCCGCCTACGGCATCGACGGAAGGTTCGTGGGCCATCCCCTCCTGGAAACGTTCCCCGCCCGGATTCCTCCGCGCCGCGCCGTCCTGAAGGAGTTCGGATTGGATCCCTCGCGTCCGCTGGGCATCCTCCTGCCCGGCAGCCGGCCCGACGAATTGAAGCGGCACGTACCGCTGGTGGCGGAAGCTGTGCGCATGGCGGCGGTCCGGCCGTCATTGCGCCGCCTGCAATGGGCCGTCGTCGCGGCGCCCGGGGCGCAGCCCCAATCCTTCCGCGCGCTGGAGGGGCTTGCGCGCGTCGTGCGCGACCCCTCATGCCGCCTGCGCGCGCAGGCAACCCTGGTGTGGTCGGCCTCCGGCACCGCCACGCTGGAAACAGGCCTGCTCGGCGTGCCGCAGGTGGTCTTCTACCGGACGAGCGCCCTCAACGCCTTCATCGTCCTGCGCATCCTGCGCGTTCGCCGCGCCAGCCTGGTGAACCTCATACTCGGGAAGGACGCCGTGCCGGAACTGCTCCAGTCCGCCGCGACTCCCCGCGCGCTGGTGGAAGCGACCGGGCGAATCCTCGGGCGCGGCGGCCGGGGCCGGGCGCGCGCGCGGGCGGTTGAACTGTGCAGGCTCCTCGGGACAGGCCGGGCCTCGCGCGAAGTGGCGGCTTCCATCCTGGCGGACCTTCGGGAGTCCAAGTGAGGCTGGGAAGGGAAGCCGTGCGCGCCGCGGCGCTCGCCCTCGCGGGCGGCCCCGGCGCCCTGTTCCTGCGTTTCCTCGGGGCCACCGGGCGGAGGCGCATCGAGGGGTTCAGGCGCGCCCGCGACTGGCGCGTGAAGCGCGGGGTCATTTACGCGTTCTGGCACGAGCACCTCATAAACATCACCTCGTATTTCGGGACGCGGTCAGGCGGCACCGGGCTGACCATCCTCATCGGCCACCACCTGGACGGGGAGATAATCGCGCGAGTCGTGAAGGGCCTGCGAATGGAGACGGTGCGCGGGTCGAAGACCCGCGGGGGGGCGCAGGCGGCCGCGGAACTCCTGGGCACGCTCCGGGCAGGGAAGTCGATAGTGTTCACTCCCGACGGGCCGAAGGGGCCGCGGCGGACCGCCAAGGAGGGGGTGATAGTGCTGGCGCAAAGGTCCGGGGCCCCCATCGTGCCGATAGCCGCCGTGGCGCGGCCGTCCCTGCACGCCGGTTCGTGGGACAAGATGGAGCTTCCGTTCCCGTTCTCCCGCGTCCTCGCCGCGGAGGGTGAGCCGTTCCGCATCCCCGCGGGCGCCGGTCCGACGGAGCGCGAACACGCGAGGGAACGGCTGGAGCGCGAACTGAACGGGATGGCGGAGCGGCTGGAGCGCGGGTTTTCATGAATTTTGTGGGGAAGGCTGAACTGGGCGCCTGGAGGGTTTTCACGGGGTGCGTAGGCGCGTTGTGTTGGCCAGTCCTGCGCGTGCTGGCCGCGGGACGGGGCGAATCAGCTTCCACCTGGCGGGAGCGTCTGGGCGTCCTTCCGGCCGGCGTGCCGCGGGGCGGCATCTGGGTTCATGGCGCCTCGGTGGGCGAAATGTCCGCGCTCGCCCCGTTCCTCCGGAAGGCGGCCCGCCGGGCCGGGAGGAAGGGAGTGGTCGTCTCGGCGATGACGCCGGCCGGGAAGCGCCGCGCCCGGGAGCTCCTCGGGTTCCCCGCAGTGAACCTGCCGCTCGACTGCGGGCCGTGGGTCCGCCGGGCGCTGGACCGCGCCGCGCCGCGGACGGTAATCGTGGCGGAGACGGAATTGTGGCCCGTCTTCGTCACGGAGGCCGCCCGCCGCGCCAAACTGGCCTGGGTAAACGGCCGCATCTCCGACCGGTCGTTCCCGCGTTACCTGATGGTGCGGCCGCTGGTCCGCGAGATGCTCTCGAAGTTCGACGTCCTGTGCGTGATTTCCGGGCGGGATGCGGAAAGGGCCGTCCAGCTGGGGGCGCCGTCCCGGCGAGTCCGTGTTACGGGCAACCTCAAGGCCGACCTCATCGTGCCGGCCTCCCGTCCGGGAGGCGTCCCTGGCGGCCAGTGGTTCGTCGCCGGCTCGACCCGGCCGGGGGAAGAGGAGCAGGTTCTGGCCGCGTTTGCCCTGGTGCGGAAGGCGCATCCCCGGCTCCGTCTCTGCCTGGCGCCACGGCACCTTGACCGCGCCGGGGAAGTTGCGGCCCTGGCGCAAAAGTCCGGTTTCCGCGTCGCCCGCCGTTCTTCCGGCCCGGCCCGGGCCAGGCTGGCCGATGTCCTCCTCCTCGACACGCACGGCGAACTGGCCTCTTTTTACCGGCTGGCCACCGCGGCTTTCGTCGGCGGTACGCTTGTCCCCATCGGCGGCCATAACGTAATGGAGCCGGCGGCGGCGGGAGTGCCGGTCCTGTTCGGTCCCCACACCGGGAACGTCCGGGAGGAGGCCGCGGGATTGGTCCGTTCCGGCGGCGGATACAGGGTCGCGGACGGGCGGGCGCTGGCGGAGGCGCTGGGAAGGCTGGTGTCGTCGCGGACGGCGGAAGCGCGGGCCGGCGCGCGAGCGCGCGGCTTCTTGCGGAGCAGGCAGGGCGTTGCCCGCCGGGTAGTGGCGCTTCTGGCGCGGGAGGGCCTGCTGTGAGGCGCGCCCTGGAGAACCTGTGGGATTCCTCCCGGCGCCGGCGGGGAATCGCCGGGAACCTGCTGTATTTCCTTCTTCTTCCCCTCTCGTGGCTGTATGGCGTTGGGCTCCGCCTTTCGCAGGCGCGCCGCAAGGCCAAGCCGCCCTTCGCGCACAAGATGCCCGTCCTTATCGTCGGTAACCTGACGACGGGAGGGACCGGTAAGACGCCGATGGCGGAAACGCTGGCCCGCCGCCTTTCCGCGGGGGGATGGAAGCCAGCCATCCTGTCGCGTGGGTACGGTGGCAAGCGGAAGAACGACCCGGCGGTGGTGGGCGACGGGAAGGCCCTCCTGCTCGGGGCCGCCGAAGCGGGAGACGAGCCGGTCATGCTGGCGCGGCAATTGGCCGGGCTGGGAATCACCGTGGTGGTTGGAGTGGACCGGGTGGCGGCGGCAGAACTGGCGGTGGAGTCCGGCGCCAGGGCGCTCGTGCTCGACGACGGATTCCAGCAGAGGATGCGCTTTCCGGGGTCCTGGAAGGCCGTCATGGTGAACACGGCGGAACCGTTTGACCGCGACACGCTCCTGCCTGCGGGGAACATGCGCGAGCCGAAGGCGGCGCTCGTGGAGGCGGATGCGGTAATCCTGACGCACGCCGACGAGGTTTCCGCTGAGCGGCTGGGGGAGGCGAGGGGGATTGTCCGGAAACTCGCGCCAGGCTCGGCGCTGGCGGAGGCGGGTTATGTCCTCCAGGGATTCGAGCGGCTTGATGGAAGCGGGCCGATGGCTGCGGATGATGTGTTCGGGAAGAGGGCGCTGGCGCTCTCGGCCATCGGCTACCCCGAAGGTTTCGAGAGGATGCTGAAGAAGGCACTGGGCGGCGAGGTCATGGCGAGGCGGGAACCCGACCACCACGAGTGGACAGCAGAGGAAGTAAGCGCGGCCATTTCCGCCGGGGAGAAGGCGGGGTGCGCCATTTTCGTGACGACGCCCAAGGATGGGCGGAAAATGGAGCCGCTCCCGGAGAGTTCGCGCAAACATCTCCTCTACGAAGCCAGGGCCGGCCTCGCCATACTTTCCGGGGAGGAGGACCTGGAAGCCTCCCTTCGCCACTATCTTGACGGCTTCGGTGGCTGATATCGTCCTGCCCCCGCTCGCCGCCGGCGTGGCGCTCCTGTGGACCGCGCTCGTGTGGGTGAACTACTGGCCGCCGTTCGCCTTTGAACTTGGCGACATCCCGCGGGCGTTCTGGCCCGTGGGGATTTCCCCCGATGTCCGGGGGATTTTCGATGCGTTCGCGGGGCACCTTCACCACGGGATTGTCGCGGCCCTGATCCTGCTGGCCGCGCGCGGGATGGGCCGCCCGGCCCGCCGGTTTCTCGCGGCGCCGTCTTCCCCGTTCCTCCGGCTGGGCCTCGGGTTGGTCATCATCGGCCATGCCGTGCTGGGGCTCGGGCTGGCCGGTCTCCTGCGTCCGCCGCTCCTGTGGGCCCTCGCCGCGGCGGGCGCGGTCGCGGGCGGCCTGCCTCGCCGGCCCTTCGCCTTTCCGCCGGGCCTTTCCCGGCCCTTCATCATCTTCGTCATCGCGGCTTCGCTTCCCGCGCTCGCGGGCGCGCTGGCGCCCGAGGTCACTTACGACGCGCTTGCCTACCACCTGGGCGCGCCCGCGCAATTCCTGAAAATCGGGAAGGTCGTCCGGCTCGACCACATGTTTTTCTCCGACTTCCCGCTGGGCCTCCAGATGGCCTACGGCGCGGCAATGGGCCTCGGCGGGGGAGGTGCGGCGAAGCTCATGCATTGGGCGCTGGGCTTTCTCTGCCTGGCGGCGGCGGCGCGGCTGGGGGAGCGCGCCGGCGGGTACCGGGCCGCGGGGTGGGCGGCGGCGTTCACGGCTTCGGCGGCGCTGGTCACGACCCAGATGATGAAGGCGAACGTCGACCTGGGCGTGGTCCTGCTGACGCTGGCCGGCCTCCTCGTCCTGCTGGACGCCCGCGGTAGCGCCGGGCTTCTCGCGGCGGGGATTTGTTTCGGCGGGGCGGCATCGGTGAAGCTGACCGGCGGTCTCGGTATCGTTGCCGGACTGATCTTGGTTGTAATGAAAGCCGGACGGGAATCATCTCCCTCTCCCGCCGGGCGGGAGAGGGAGTCCGGGCCAGAGAGGGTGAGGGAACCAGCGGAGGACATTGTTCGGCCTGCTTCTCCGCCCCCCTCACCCTCCCCTCTCCCGTTCCGGGAGAGGGCACAGAGGGGTGTATTGAATGGAGCCATCGGGATGTTCCTCGCCGGGGCGGCGCTCCCGCTGGCGGCCTGGCTCGTCCGTTCGTGGCTTTTCACCGGCAACCCCGTCTATCCGTTCCTGTGGCGGGTCCTGGGGGGGCTGGGATGGTCGGCCGAAAACGCCGCCGCCTACCGGTTCGACATGACGGGGACGACGAGCTTCAACGTCCAGTATCCGCTGGCTACCGGCCGGCTCGCGGGGCCTTGGCTGGCGTTCATGCACGACCGCGGGGGCGAGGCCGCGCTGGGGCCGTTCGCGCTGACGCTCGTTCCGCTCGCGCTGTGGTCGTGGCGGCGGCTGTCCGCGCCAGCGCGGGCGATGGGCGTGTTCGCGCTCGCCTATTGGCTGGGCTGGTTTGCGTCCGTGCGCGATGCCCGTTTCTTCCTCCCGGCGGTTCCCGTGGCCGCGGCTTTCATCGCGGTGGTGCTGGGCGGAATTGCCGGCGCTCCCGGCGCCGTCCTGCGCCTCGCGTGCGCCGCTTCCTTCGCGTTCGCCCCGTTCCGGGCCGCTTCGGTCGCCTACCGCACCGTCAACCCGGCCGCGGTGGTGTGGGGCGCGGTGCCGGCCGGCTACTTCGTCGAGAAGCTCGTCCCTCCCCCCGGTTCCGTGCGCCTGGCCCGGCTGGCAAGCTCTCCGGAGGCGGGGGGCCACGTCCTCGTCATCGGCGACGTAAAGGCGGCGGAGGTGGCTCCCCGCGCCCTCTACCAGTCGATGTTCGACACGCCGCATATCACGGCGGCGGTGCGGGAGGAAGCGACTTCAAACCGGCTCGCCGTGTGGTTCAAGGAGCGCGGCGTGGGAACCGTCATCTACAACCGCGGCGGGGCGCTCTACCTGAAAGGCCAGTTCGGCCACTTCAATTGGACTTCCCGCGAACGGACGGTCCTCAAGGGCTTTTTCGAGCGCTACCTCCTGCCGGTACGCGAGGAGAAGGAGAAAGGGGAAACCGTCATGGGCCTTTACCGGGTTGCGCCGCGGCCCGGACCGCGGCGTCCCCTGCCCCTGCCGGGGGACGCGGAATGAGGATCGTCGCGCTGCTCGTCACGCTGGCTGTCCTGATGCCGGGCAGCGCGTTTTGCGCCTCCGCATCCTCCACTGCCACGCATGAATCAAGGGCGAAGACGCGGGCGGAATCCAGGGGCAAATCCTCGACCAGCACGCGCGACTCCGAAGCCCGGATGCCGGCCGAGCCGAAGGGCAAATCATCGACGCCTTCCCGCGATTCCCAGGCCAGGCCGCCGTCGGCGCCCCGGAACAAGCCGAGCGTCGTCACGCAGGATTCCGGGCTTCCCCTTCCCATGAAGCTCGAGACGAAATCGATCCGGATAGGCGTTACGCCCAGCATGTTTCTTTCCATTCCGGACGGCAATTCCAAGATAGTGGTTGAAAACGAGGTGGACCGCCGGATCCTGAACCTGGGGACGCAGTATAACTTCATTTTCGGGAAAATACGCTATTGGGCCTCCTATGGAATGCCCCTGGGGACCGACATACTCAAGCTGGAGGCGACGGTCTCCGACGATATCGGGTATGGCCGGATCTACTACGACACCACCTATCTGGAGCGCGCCCGCACGGGCCTGGCGGGACTGCATTTGGACGTATTCAAGCTGGGCCTGTTCGGCAGCGTGGGGCGGACCGACTGGCATCTCGCGCAGTTCGAAAACCCCGGAAACCAGGACGCCGGGAAAATCGACTCCGCGGCACTGGAGGCCACGCCGGCCCCGATTTTTTCCATCTTCTCGGAATACCTCGAGCCCGAGTCGTCCTTTATCCGCTACCGCCACGCTTTCCGCCAGTGGGGAGGAGACTTCCAGTTTGACAAGGTGGAGGGCGACATCACCTGGGGCCTTCCCCCGTTTCGCCGCCGGGACGAGTCGGCCATCCGGGTGATGGCCGGGCAGTCGGTCCACATCTCCCCGCACCTGCCCCTGCGGGAGACCTTCGCGCTGGGCGGCGGAGGCGCGCTCAAGGGATTCCGCTATGAGGAGTTCCGCGGGAGCGGCATCGCGATGACCGGGGTGGAATACGGGCTGCGGACCCCCTACGGATGGAGCAACGAGCGCTGGAAGTTCGGGCTTACGCGCAATTACCTGCTGTTTTTCATGGAGACGGGGCGCATCGAGGAGGGCTGGTTCAAGCCGGCCATGTCACTCAAATGGAGCACGGGCCTGGGACTGAAGCTCAAGGGCTTCCTGGGCGAGCGCACCATCATCCTGAGGGGGTATCTCGCGCAGGCCGTCCCGGTGACACATCGCGCCGTCGTGTGGTATTTCATGTTTGACCTCAAATGAGGAACCCGCAAAAACCCTCTCCACCCTCATGGGGGGAGAGGGGAGGGTGAGGTGGGTGGTTTGGCTGGCGGCGGTATGATTCTTTTACATTTGATATGAGAATCCTTGGGCTCGATTTCGGTCTCAAGCGGGTTGGCGTGGCGGTCTCCGATGAGGGGGGACGGCTGGCGAGCCCGCTCGCGGTGATACCGGCGACGAGCGCGAAGCACCTGTTGGCGAAGCTGGGCAAGTATGTGCGCAGGTATTCCCCCGCGGAGGTGGTGGTGGGGGAGCCGCTCCGCCTGGATGGGAGCAAAGGCGAGCTGGCCGGGAGGGCCGCGGCGTTCGCGGGCGAGGTGGCGCGTGAGTTCGGCGTCCGGGTGGTGATGTGGGACGAGCGCTATACATCTTTCGAGGCCGGGGAGAAGCTCCGCGAGCGGGGGATGAAGTGGAAGAAGCGGCGGGAAATCCTCGACCGGGCGGCGGCCGCGGTGATTCTCCAGTCCTACCTCGATTCGTGGATTGCGGAGAAGAGGACATGAAGGACCGGATCGACCCCAGGCGGGCAGTGTTGCTGGCGGCGGCGGCGCTCCTGGGCCTTTGGTTCCTTTGGTGCCTTGTCCTGCCGGCGGGTTTCACCCGGCTTACCATGGTGGAGGTTCCGGCGGGCGCATCGGTGCGGGAGATATCGGAGATGCTCGCGAAGGCGGGGGTCGTCCGCTCCGGCCTCGTCTTCCACGTTCTCGCGCGGCTCTCCGGACGGCCCCTGAAGGCGGGGGAATACGGCTTCAAGCGGGCCACGCCGTGGGGGGTCCTGCGCGCGCTCCGGGGGGGCAAGGTCTTCCTCCACCGCGTCCTCGTCCGGGAGGGGGACGCCGTGGACCAGGTGGCGGCGGCGGTCGCCGCGGAAAAGCTCGCGGGGGCCGATGAAATCAGGCGGGCGGCCGTCGACGAGCGCGCGCTGGAGAAGCTCGGCGTGCGGGCAAGCTCGATGGAGGGCTACTGCTTTCCGGACACCTACCTCTTCCCGAAGGGGATGACGGCGGCGCAGATGGTCGCGCGGATGGTGGAGAGGTTCCGGGAAAAGGTGCCGGACGAACTCGCCACGGAGGCCCTCAAGCAGGGGCTGACGCGGCGCCAGTGGCTCACGCTGGCGTCCATAGTGGAGAAGGAGGCCAAGGTTCCGGAGGAGCGCCCAATCATCGCGGGAGTCTATTTGAACCGCCTGCGGAAGGGGATGAAACTCGAGGCGGACCCCACGGTGGTCTTCGCGCTCAAGCACTGGGATTCGCCGATAAGCCTCTACGACCTCAAGAGGGACCACCCCTACAACACCTATAAGTGCCACGGCCTGCCCCCCGGCCCCATCTGCAACCCGGGACTGGCCTCGCTCGAGGCGGCCGCCCGGCCGGCCAAGGTTCCGTGGCTGTTCTTCACCGCGCGCAAGGACGGGACGGGACGCCACGAGTTCACCAGGACGCTCAAGGAGCACGAGCGCGCCACGCACGAATCGAAACAGCGGGAGCAAGAGCGCCAGACAACGGTGAAGTGAGGGGAGGTGCCTGACTTGAAGGCGGGCGACGAGGTTACCCTTACCGGAGGCGACCTGGCCTTCGGCGGCGATTGCGTATGCCGGACCGGCGGGCGTTTCGTCGTTTTTGTCCCGTACCTTTCCCCGGGCGACGCCGCCCGCGTCCGCATCGGCCATGTCCGCCCGAATTTCGCCCGCGGGGAGGCCGTGGAACTCGTCTCGCCCGGCCCGGAACGCGCCGTTCCCCCGTGCCGCTGGTTCGGCGAATGCGGGGGATGCCAGTGGATGCACGTGACCACGGACAGCCAGCGCTCCGCCAAGGAGCGCATCGTCCGGACCATGCTGGCGCAACTTGGGCTGGGCGGGAAGGTGGAGCCCATCCGCGGAGCGGACCCGCTCGGCTACCGCAACCGGCTCGTCCTCCCGGTGCGCGCGGGGGCGGCCGGACTGGAAGCGGGCTTCTTCCGTTCCCGTTCGCATTCAATAGTGGAGGTGGATTCCTGCGCCGTCCAGCGGCCGCTCCTCTGGGAGGTTTCGCGCGAGGCGCTCCGGCTCATGCGGGCGTCGGGCCTGCCGGGCTGGGACGAGGAAACCGGCCGGGGGTTCTTCCGCCACCTCGTTGTCCGGTGCGCGGCCGGGACGGGCGAGGCGGGGGTAATCATCGTGACTTCGGATGGGGAGTTCCCCGGCGGGGGTGAAATGGCGGAGGAATTGATGAAGAGCGTCCCCGCCGTGAAGGGGGTTTCGCGGAACATCAACCCGGACAGGACCAACGTGATACTGGGGAGGAAAACCCTGCCGCTGGCGGGGGCGGGCCATTTGCGCGAGGAAATCGGCGGGATGGTCCTGCGCGCCTCGCTCACCGCGTTTTTCCAGGCCAACCACGCCGTCACGGGGGAGATGCTGAAAATCCTGCGGGAGTGGACAGCGGGTGGTTCGGGCGGCATCCTCGACCTCTACTGTGGCGTGGGGCTGCTTGGCCTGGCGGCGGCGGGGGAAACGGCCACATGGCTGGCGGGAATCGAGGAGGAGGAGTCCGCGGTTGCCGATGCCCGGGCCAACGCGGAGGCAAGGGGGGTGGGCCGGGCCTTTTTCCGCGCGGGAACGGTGGAAAGCGTCCTGCCGAATCTCCTTCGGGAGACCGGTACACCGGGAACGGTAATCCTGGACCCGCCGCGCAAGGGGCTGACTCCCGCGGCGCTGGCGGCCGTCCTGGCTGTCAAAGCTCCCTTGGTTATTTATGTTTCCTGCGACCCTGCCACTTTTTCGCGTGATTTGCGGGGGCTGGCAGCCTCCGGCTACAGGCTTGAAACGGCGGTGCCGCTGGACATGTTCCCGCAAACGTATCATATTGAACTGATGGCAAAACTGCGGAGGTAACCGGAAGAACATGAATACACAGATGAAAGCACTCCTTTTGGTGGTGGCGTTCATTATCGTGGGCATAATCCTGGGCGGCTGGTTCTTCAGCGGATTCACGATGTCATCCGATGCCATGGAACCCACCTTCGCGAAGGGGAAGATGATTTTCTACAGCCGGAAGGTCAGGACCTTCAGCCGGGGAAGCATCGTCCTGATCCAGATTCCGGACACGGAAACGCAGGCGGTCCGGCGCATCATCGGGCTCCCGGGGGAGAAGGTCGAGTACCGGGGCGGGGAAATGTATATTAACGACCAGAAAGTGGAAGAAAAGTATCTCAAAATGATGGACAAAGAGGGGCCGCAAGTGGACACCAGCCCGCCGCCGGGGTTCGGTCCGGTGACCATTCCTGAATTTTCGTATTTCGTCCTTGGGGACAACCGCAAGACGGCCCGGGACAGCCGCACCTTCGGTTTCATCCTGGAACAGGACATTATCGGAAGGGTCTGGGCCCTTTGGGGCGTCCTGGTCTTTTAGTATTTTTTTCTCACCCTCTCCCGATCCCCGGGAGAGGGGAGGGTGAGGGATGAGTTTGGGCAGAGGAGATAATGCATGCAAAGCATAACCGTAAGCACGCGGTCGCGGATAGAGGCGGTGGACATCACCAAAGAAGTGGAGCAGGTCGTCCGCAAGAGCGGCGTGACGGAGGGAGTCTGCTACCTGTATGTGTCGCACACGACCGCTGGCATCTTCATAAACGAGCACGACGACCCCGCGGTGGCCGAGGACATCATGGACACGCTGTCCAAGATGGTCCCGCATTCGGGCCACTACAAGCACGCCGAGGGGAACAGCGACGCGCACATCAAGTCGGTTATGGTCGGGGGGTCGGCGATGGTCCCCATCTCGGGGGGCTGGCTGGCGCTGGGGCGCTGGCAGGGGATTTTCTTCGCCGAGTTCGACGGCCCCCGCACCCGCAACGTGCAGGTGATAATCACCAAGGCCTGATTTTCAGTTGCCAGGGTGAATACCGCCCTCCGCCGCATCTTTACCGTTAACCTCCGCACCAATCCGCACGCCCGCGTCCTCGTCCTGGCCGACCTCCGAATGCCGTTTCCGCGTCCCGTCACCGCGCTGGCGTTCGCCGCGGCGGAAGAGGCCCGAAAAACCGGGGTGGAAGTCTGTTTTTCGGCCTATCAAGAAACCGGGCGGCACGGGGTGGAGCCTCCGGAGGGGGCGTGGCGCGCCGCCTTCGGGGACGCCGCGATAACGGATTTGAAGAAAGGAGGACTTTTGGAAAGGCTCCTCGCCAAGCGCGCCACCCCCGCGCAGGTCCGGCGGGCGGAAGCCATCGTGCGGAGGCACCGCCGCGACGCACCGGACACGGCCGTATTGATGACCTGGTTTTCCGCCACCCACACCCGGCTCCGCCGTTTCCTGACCGATGTTTGTGGTTGCCGAGTCGCCAGCATGCCCAGTTTCACCGCGCCGATGCTGAAAACGGCCATGACCGTGGACTACGCGAAGATGGCCCGCAGGTCCGCGAAAGTGGCCGCCGGCCTGCGCCGGGCGGACCGGATCCGGGTCACCAGCCCCGATGGAACCGACCTGACCTTCAGCATCCGGGGCCGCCAAGTCCACGCGGAAACCGGGCTCCCGGGTCGGGGGCAGATGTGCAACCTGCCGGCGGGGGAAGTCTATGTTGCCGTGGTCGAGGATTCGGCCGAGGGGACGCTGGCGGGCTGGTTTGGCCCGCATGGAATACTGAAGCCGCCTATCCTTTTCCGCATCCGGCGTGGGCGCGTAGTCGCCGTTAAAGGTGGCGGGATGACCGGGAAGGAAATGACGCGGATAATCCGGCGCGACCCGCGATGCGGCGTGGTCGCCGAGTTCGGCGTCGGAGTCAATGATCGCGCCAACGCGCGTACCACCAGCCTGGAGTCCGAGAAGATGCTGGGCACCATCCATGTCGCCTTCGGCGACAACTCCACCTTCGGCGGCCGCAACTCCGCCCCCGCGCATCTGGATTTCGTGGTGAGGAAACCGGGGGTGAGAATCCTTGGCTGATAGTTCGCGGGGGTTGGCCGCCCCGCCCCTCTATTTCCGGGAGGAACCTATCCGGGGGCCGAGGAATTCGTAGAGGAGGATGGCGTAGAAGATGTCGGAAAGCGCGCGGCCAGTCTCGGCGCGGCCGAGACGCCCCGGCAGGCGGGTGAGCAGGCGCAATCCTTCGAGGCTGAAGTGGGACAGGAGCATCCTTTTTCCCGAGCATTGTTTCAACATGCGCTCGCAGGTGGCGCAGGTATGCAGGCTGAAATGCCCGTTGATGACCCGGGTCGGCGCGGTTCCCTCCATCGAATGGGCGTGCTCCGGGGCGAGAATGATTGCCTCCCCGGGGCCGATCTTCACCAGTTTGTCGCCCATCCGGCCTACGGTAACGGTGGTTTTCCCGGACTCCACCATGTAGAACTCGTACTGCTGGTGGCAGTGGCGGTGGAACCAGTGATTGGGATGAAGGCGCTTGTGTTCCAGGCGGATGTAGGAAAACATGCACTGGCCCGACCGAAGGTCCCCCGTGATGTTGGAAAGTTCATCCCAGTTGCGCTGGCGAAGGCGGAGCCGGTACAGGGTGCGTTCCTTCTGCGACCTGAGTATCGTCGGGACCAGCCTGTTCCCTCCTTTCCGCCGAGCGCTCATTTTTTCCTCCCCGCAGCCGGGGGGCCGAGCAGGTCGTGGATGAGGACGGCCTGGAAGATTCCTGAAAGCGCCCGGGCGGTGTCGGCGGAGTCCAGTCGTCCGGGCAGGTGGACCAGCAGGCGCAGGCCTTCCCGGGCAAAAGGCGAAAGCCGCAGCTTTTGTCCGCAGGCCTGCACCATCTTCTTTCTCAGGGAGGGCGGCCACACCGGCGTGAAGTGGAGGTTGATTACCGAAGCAGGCCCGGTCGAGCGGGCCGAATGGAACTGCTGCGGCGCCATCAGGATGGCGGTCCCCGCCCCCAGTTCGACGCGACGGCAACTCCCGGAAGCCATGGACATGGCCACCTTGCCGTTCATCACCGCATATAACTCGAACATCGGGTGGCTGTGCGAGGGGAAGAAATGAATGAAGGGATAGTGCTTGCATTGCATGTTGATGAAGGAGAACGGGTTACCCCGGCCCGGGGTGCGGCTCCCGGTGATGTTGGTTTTTTCCTTCCAATCCAAATGGGAAACGCGGTAATCGTAGAGTTTCCTTTCCCGCCTTGACCGCAGGAGGGCTGAAATCACGGGGCGGCCCGCTTTACCGGAGGAGGTCTGCCTTGCAGTCGCCATATGTCCGCCTATTTTACCCGGTCGCAAGCCCTGTGGCGGGCAACTATTTCTTCCAGAGCTGTTTTCCCAAAAACAGGGTAAGGGGCCCCGAATCGGCCAGGACCGCTCCGGTCACCCGGAAGTCGTCCCCCTTCCCCTTGACGCTGACATGGGACTGGGGCGACAGGGTGGCCAGCTCGATGGCGGCGCCCTCGGTCCCGCCTATGACGTACTTCACGCCGCTCCCGAACTTCACCGCCAGGTCCCAGGCAAGCCGTTCCGCGAGCCCGCCGCTTCCCTTGGCCGGCGCAGGCGGGGTCTTAAGCCTCCCTTCCTCCAGAGTCACCTCGCCGCGGAAAGTCGGGGCGTCCGGCGTTCCCGTGAATTCCACCTTCCCGCGCGCGGTCCCCTTGAACAGGTCTGGAATGGCGTCCACCTTGACCGGTTTGGGCGCGTCCAGCGCCAGCGTGAACGACACCGGGGCCAGATTCTTCATCTCTGCGGCGCCGGAGACGAGGAGCGGTGCGCCCGTGATGTCGTTCAGCGCCGCCGACAGGTTCGCCCGGGTCCCCGCGAAGTCCAGCCTGCCTTCGGTGAGGTAAAGCATGGCGAACCCGGTCCGGGGGGTGACCGAGCCGGGGGCGAAGGAAAGCGCGCCATCCATCCGGATATTGCCCGGTTCTCCCGAAAAGTCGACCTTCCCGGTCGCGACCACGTCGGAATCATTGATGAAGCCCAAAGGCTTAAGGTAGCGGAGGAGAAAGCGCTCCACGATAAGCGACAGCTTGATTGACTGGACGGGGAGGAGGAGCAGCGTCCCCGAGCCCCGCGCGGTGATTTCCTCCCCCCGCGTCAGGCGGAGCGTGGTGAGGGTGAAGCTCCTGCCGGGGGTGCCGGAAATCCGCGCGTCCACCGTATCACACGGGAAGTCGCCCCAGCAGGCTCCCAACAGGGTGATGCGGCCGGACATTGGCGGATCCTTTTTTGCGTCCCAGTCCAGGTCGGCCTCGGCCGTTCCCCGCGCCGGGGGAGCGCCGAGTGCCTCGAGGAGCGGGGCGGCGAGAAGGTTGTGGGCCTCCAGCGAGAAGCGCTCCGGGACGGCGGGCACGGCCCAGGTCCCCCCGACCTTCATGGCAACCCCGACGCCCCCGCGGACGAGAAGGGAGGGTCCGCCGGCGCGCTCGTCATCAACTGCGGAGAGCCGGGTGCCCTCCACCGAGACGGTCCCGATGACCTGCCAGGGCGATCCGCGCGGCGAGGACAGCCGCCACAGCTTTCCCGACCGCTCGGCGCGGACCGTCAGCTTGTCAAGCATGTGGTTTCCCAGCCCCAGGGATGAAAGCTCCAGGTCCGCCGCCGCTTCCGCGCCCCGCCAGCCCGCGGTGAAGGAAGCGCGCGCGCAGGAGAGGACCGCCTTTCCGGCCGGAAGCCCCGACCAGGCGAGCGCGCCCTCCACCGTCTTTCGTTCCCCGCGGTCGTCGTAGCGCGTGGGGTAGAGCGTGTATTTCCCCTGCGGCCCTTCGAGCGAGCCCTCGAATTCCGAGCGGCCGCCCGCCGAAGTCACGCGCAGGCTCCCGTTTCCGCAGGCCACGCCGCCCACCCGCAGGTCCCGCGCCCCGACCCATCCGTTGGCGGCCAGCCTTCCGCCGTCCATGTCCAGCGCAAGGCTCCGCGCCTCGACGCGGCCGTTGGCTTCGGGGAGGCTCTTGCCGGGGAGCACGGCGCGGAGGAAGGGGAGCCAGCCCGCGGCGCCGGTATCGAACGCGGAGAGCGTCAGCGAAAACCTTTCCCGTTTGGCCGCGTCCACCCATCCGCGTATCTCCCCCTCTCCCCGCTCCCACTTCAGCGAGGCGGCCAGGACGGCGTGGTCCCGCGGGCCCTTGAGGTTGAGCGACCCCGAAAGCCTTTCGGCCGGCGGAGGCAGGGAAAACGCGCCGGCGGCGGGCGCCACGGGGAAGTCGGTGAGCGCCGCATTGAAGGCGACCGTCCGGGCGGCATCGGCCTTGAGCGTCGCATTGGCGTAGATGACGTCCTCCCATGAAAGCCTGATTGAAAGCGCCCCGTCCGTCCCAGCCTTCAGGGAGACGGTGGCGTCGGAATAAGCGGTTCCGGAAACGCGTATGGAGGAGAGTGCGGCGTCGAGTGAGCGCGCCCCGTCCCGCGACGCGCCAGTCAGGGCGGCCCGGCATTCGAGGTCGGCGTTGCCCCGCTTCAGGTAGTTCACGGTGAGCGAAGCGGACGCGTCCCAGTCACCGCTTGCGAGCGGCGTGAGGGAGCATGCTCCCTCGGCCGAGCAGGCCGGGCCGTTCAGCCGGAACTTGGACGCCTTGAAGGTTCCATCCTTTCCCTCTCCGGCCAGTTGGAGGAGTCCCAGCCGGTTTCCCCGCCAGGAGAGTTCCCGCGCCTCCGTATTGAAGCGGACCGCGGCATGGCCGTCCACCACCTCGGTGGAAACGGCGCCGTGGACGGTTCCTTCCGACTCAACCGCCCACGCCGGCGCGCGCGCCAGCGCGAGGATGAGCGCGAGCGGGGTCCCTTCCATGGCGACTTTGGCGGTGGTCGGTCCCGCGCCTGCGGGCACGCGTGCGTTGATAGTGGTGTGTTCGCCCAGCTTCAACGGCCCGGCCCGGAGTCCCCCGGAATCGACGCGCAAGGGTCCGGTAAGCGCGAGCTTCCTGCCTTCCATGGTCAGGGAGCCTCCGCTTATCTCCAGAGCCAGGACCGGTTCGCGGGCGCTGCCTGAAATGGAGCCGGCCGCGTTGGTCCTTCCCTCAAGCCGCCCCAGCGGCGCCCAGGCTCCTGCCAGGTAGAGGTCGGCGGGCGAAGCCCGGACGAGCGAGACCGTTCCCGCCAGCCGGTTCGGGGCGCGGGCGCCCGCACGCCCGGATACGGCGAGGCGGGCCCCCGAGGATGAACGCGCCGCGACCGAACCCGTCCAGGAGTCGCCCTCCCGGCTTGCCTTTCCATCAGCGGTCCAGCGCCCATCGGAGGAGGAGGCCGCCAGCGTGAACGAGTTGCGGATTAGTTTCGCCACGCCGGACCAGGAGGGGAGGCCGGTCCCCCCCGGCGTGAAGGTGAACGCCAAGTCGCCGGCGGGAGCGGATGGTTCAACCGTTCCCGTCGCGGAGAAAATGCCTGCAGCGAGGCCAATCCTGGCCGGCTCCAGCCGGACGCGCCTGCCCCAATCCTCCACGACATACCGTCCCTGAAGCAGGGCGCAGGAGAGATACTCCGACTTGAATCCGGTGATGTCCGGTTCAATCCCGATGGCGGGGTTCGAGGCCGGGCCTTCGGCCGAGAAGGCCAGGCTTCCCGTTCCCTCCGAGTCCTTGAGGAATTTTCCGGGCGTGAAGGATTTCGCTTCGGCGCGGAGGTGCAGTTCGGGCGAACCGATGTTAGTTATGTCGCCGATTACCTTCCAGTCAGTGTCCTCCGCCTTGAGGGCGATGCCGGGGACGCGGATGTCGGTGTCGGCGAACCTCACCGTCCCCGTTATTTCCCGCAGGCGGAACGGTACGCCGGCCACGGCCAGCGCGACGCCGTCCAGGTCGGCCCGCCCGTCGGCGAGCGACGGAATCCAGCGTCCGTCGCAAGAGCGGGTAAACGCGGCGCGAAGCGTGCACGAAAGCGAACCCAGCTCCGGGGTGACCGGGAGCTTGAGCGGCTTGAGCCACGGGACGAACGGGGCGAAGCGCAGTTTCTTGAGTGCCGCCGTAAGGGTGAACGCCGGTCCGGCGAGCACGGCCCGCACGGAAACGCCCCGCCGGGGCGATTCGGGGGCCGTCAGTTTCGCCTCGAAGTCCATGGAGCCGGGCTCCGGAAGGAAAATGCGGGCGTCGATGTCCGTGACCGAGGAGAAGGTTGTCTTGATGCCCCGCGCGCGGAGGAGGAGGCGGCCGTTCCTTATGTCCAGCCGGGCATGCCGGGGAAACGCGGGAAGTTCCGCGGGCAGCCTGAGCCCCGGGCTTCCGGGCTTTCCATTCGCGGCCGCCGGACCAATGGTGAGCATGACCTGGGGGTCCACCAGCGCCACCTGCCGGAGCGACCGGACGACATCGAACCTGCCCGTGACGAGGTGCCACAAGCTGAAGGCGAACCTGGCTTCCCGCGCGGTAGCCGAGAAATCCTGGTCAAGTTTTCCCACATTGACGTTCTTGACGACGACCGTGCCCACCCCGGACAGGTCCAGCGAGCCGAAGGAAATGGCGGGGGAGGATTTGGCGAGCGCTCCCTCGAGCGCAAAGCGGATGGATGCGAGAACGACCGGCTTCCACCACCAGAAGTAGGCGCTGGCGAGGAGCGCGGCGAGGACGGCCGCCAAGGCCGCCCACTTCCGTCCTCCCGCGCCCTTCATTTACCTGCGGGGGCGGACCGTTCCGGCGTCCCCGCGGCCGGCCCGGGAGGCGGCGCGGGGGGCATCCGGCGGATTATCTCCTGCAACTGGGAGATTGCGGATGCGGTCTCCTGGTCCCTGGGGTTGAGCGTTTGAACCCGGATAAATGCGCCGAGGGAGTCTTCCCAGCGGCTGGCGGAGGCGTAGGCGCGCCCCAGCGTCGCGTACATGGTGGGCTCGTTGACTCCGCCCGCGGCGGCGGCCTCCAGGTAGCGGATTCCATCCGGCAGGTTGCGGTAGACGGTGATGAGGAGGGTGCCCATCTTGTAGGCGGCGAGGAAATTTTCCGGGTCCTTCTTGATGGACTCCTCATACAGGGAACGCGCCTTCTTCCATTCCTTCTTCCGCGCCGCGTCCTCGGCGGCGCCCAGCCGCAGGAGGAGCATGCGCAGGCGCCCCTGCCGGGAGGGCTCGTGCCGCTCGTTCAGCGTGGTCGCGAATGAGTACCATTTGTAGGCCTCGGCGTTGTCCTTCTTGAGCTCGGCCAGGTGGGCGAGCCCGTAGGCCAGGTCCTCGTTCACGAATCCCCAGCGCAGGGCCTGCTTCAACATGGGCTCGGCCTTCGCCCCCAGGTCTTTGTCGGTGTTCAGGCTGTTGAAGCACATGGCCCCGTAGTCATAGGCATATTGGGCGTTCGAGCCGTCTAGGTCCAGCGCAATCTGGTATTCGGCGGCGGCCTTGACCGGGTCCGGCGGTTTCGCGAGCCGGGAAAAGGTGTCGCCGCGCTTGTAATGGAGGGTCCCCCAGAAGACCGAAAACGCAAAGATGGTCGTCACGAGAACCGTGGCGCAAGCGGCCCACTTGAGCTGGGGCGCCAGGCGCACGGAGGAGGGTGCCGGCGCGAAGTCGGGGGCTTCGGGGGAGACTCCCGGGACGGCGGGCCGGTGATAGGAGGCCAGCAGGCCGGCCATTATCCAGAAGGTGCCCGCTGACGAGACGATGTGGAACGGGAAGTTCGGGAGGGCATAAATGAGCGTGACCAGGATGCCCCCAAGGAGGCCGCAGACGGACGCCCGGTCGGCGGGCGCGAGCTCCTGCCACCGGAGGAGCCGGCGCAGGCCGACGGAAATCAGGACCGTCATGAACCACGCGAAAGTACCAAAGCCGAGCACTCCCGTCTCGCCAATCATCTGCGCGATGTCATTGTGCGTCCGGTTCTCCTGCGTGAAGGAGGAGCCCAGCAGCTCGAACTGCCATTCGTGCTGGAGCCGGACACCCTGCTGGAGCAGGGGATACCAGGTCTTGTAGGCGTTCAGGCCAACGCCCGTCAGCGGGTTGCGCTCCCACATGGCCTCCGCCATGCGCCATTTGACCACCCGTTCCTCAATCGAGGAGTGCTTGGCCGCCGTCTTGAAAAGCACCATCGTTCCGGCCGCGGCGAGGACCGTTCCGACGGCCAGGAGTATGAGGGAGGTGCGGACGGCCTGCTCGCGCGTGGTCTTGCCGGCCACGTAATACAGGAGCACCGCGAAGAAAGGCGCGAGCAGGACCAGGCTAAGGAAGGCGCCCCACACGGCGGTGAGCCCCAGCACGGTGGCGAGGGCGAGGACAAGGAGGGCGCCGCGGGTCCGGCGGGCCGGGTCGAGCCAGGTGACCGCCACCGCGAACGGGATGAACTGCATCAAATAGGGCGCGAAGAAGTCCGGATTGCCGTAGATGCCGAGGATGCGGGGGACCGTCAGCACCAGTCCGCCGCCCTCGTCCATCTGGAGCCGCCCGGCGGTGATGGCGGCGAGGAAGTTGAGGACCTCCGCGGGCAGGTGCCGGATGGGTGTCATGTAGGGCTGGCGCGGGTCCCACGGCCTCAGGGGGTCGATGGCGTAGAACTGGAGGATGCCGAGGACGCAGGCCAGGGTTGCCATCACGGCGCCGCCCGCCAGCACGGAGTTGCGCAGGGTTCCGCGGGCGAGGATGAAGGCGAAGGCGGCGCAGAGGAGTACGGCGGAGAAAAGGCTCGCGATGACCTGGCGGTTCGACCAGAGCGGGAAGGAGCTGAACGATGGCAGGCTGGGCGCGGCATGCACGAGCCCGATGATGACGCCGAAGAGCCCCAGGACGAAGGCGAGGGTGCGGCGGGGCGGCTCGGTCTCCCCGCACTCGCGCTTGTCGGCTCCCGCGGACGCCAGCGTGAGGAATATCATCATGTAGAAGCCGATCTTGATGAACTCCTTCAGGCTTTCGGCCGGGTTCAGCGTGTTTATCGAGGCGGTGAACTGCGCGAAGGCGAAGGCGAGGCAGGGCACCGCGAGAGAGGAAGGCACGCGGGTCTTCTTGGCCGCGAGCAGGAAGGTGCATCCGGCGGCCATGGACAGGACGAGCGCGGCGCGGACAAGGTCATCATTGTCCCGCGCCATGCGGAAGAAGACGCCGCCCACGCCGGTGAAGAACAGGATGAGGTTGAAGAGGAGCGAGGAGTAGGGCGGCACCTTCTCCCGGGGAGGCTCCTTTCGCGGGGGAGGCTGGGGTTTCAATCGCCTCCCTGGCCGGGGATTGCCGCTGAGCCGCCTTGGCTTCCGGGCGTGCCCGTGAAGGCCAGGCGGTCCTCGCCCCCGGCGTCTCCGTGGATGAGCGTGCCCTCCGCCAGGTTCCCCTTAAGGAGGTCCTCGGCCAGCGCGTCCTCGATGTATTTCTGGATGGAGCGCCGCAGGGGCCGGGCCCCGAACGCCGGGCTCCAGCCCTTTTCCAGGAGGAAGTCCTTGGCCGCGTCGGTGAGGTCGAGCTGTATCCTCCGCGTCTTCAGCCGGTCGCCGACCTCGCGGAGCATGATGTCCACGATGAGCCTGACTTCCTCACGGGTGAGCGTGCGGAAGACGATGACCTCGTCGACGCGGTTGATGAACTCCGGGTTGAAGGTGTGCTTCATCTCGGCGAGGAGCCGGTCGCGCACGGCCTCGTAGGTGACCTGGTCGGAGTCCCTCTGGAACCCGAGCTGGCCCCCCTTCTCGATATCTTTCGTCCCGATGTTCGACGTCATGATGACCACCGTGTTCTTGAAGTCCACCGCGCGCCCGTGCGCGTCGGTGAGCCGGCCGTCCTCGAGTATCTGGAGGAGGATGTTGAACACGTCCGGGTGGGCCTTCTCTATCTCGTCGAAGAGGACGACGGAATAGGGCTTGCGGCGCACCTTCTCGGAAAGCTGGCCGCCCTCATCGTGCCCGATGTACCCCGGGGGGGCGCCAACGAGCCGGGAGACCGCGAACTTCTCCATGTATTCCGACATGTCGATGCGGATGAGCGCCTCCTCGTTCTCGAAGAGGAATTCGGCCAGCGCGCGGGCCAGTTCGGTCTTGCCGACGCCGGTGGGACCCAGGAAGATGAACGAGCCGATGGGCTTGCGGGCGTTGGCGACACCGGCCCGGGAGCGGCGGATGGCGCGTGAGATGGCCGAGATGGCCTCGTTCTGGCCGATGACCCGCTTGTGTATCTCCTCCTCCATGCGGAGGAGCTTTTCGGACTCCTTTTCCTCCAGCTTGAAGACGGGGATGCCGGTCCACTTGGAGACGATGTAGGCGATGTCCTCGGCGGAGACCGTGACCTCCATCTTGCGCTTGGTCTCGTCCCAGCTCTTGCGTTCGGAGTCGTGCTTCTCGCGCAGTTCGCGGATGACGTCGCGCAGGCGGGCCGCCTTCTCGAACTCCTGCATCCGGATGGCGTTCTCCTTGTCGCGCGTGACCTCGTCAATCTGCTTCTCGGCGTCCTTGAGGTTCACGGGTACGACGGTCATCTTGAGCCGCGCGCGCGCGCCGGCCTCGTCGATGACGTCGATAGCCTTGTCGGGGAGGTAGCGCCCCGAGATATACCGGTCGGAGAGGGTCACCGCCTCCCGGATGGCCTCGTCGGTGTATTTCACCTTGTGGTGCTTTTCGTACCGGCTCTGGAGCCCCTTGAGGATCTCAAAGGTTTCCTCCGCGTTCGGCGGGTCGACGATTATCTGCTGGAACCTCCGCTCGATGGCGCCGTCCTTCTCTATATATTTCCGGTACTCCTCGAGGGTGGTGGCGCCGATGCACTGGAGCTCCCCCCGGGACAGGGCGGGCTTCAGCATGTTCGACGCGTCAATGGCTCCCTCGGCGGCCCCGGCCCCGACCAGCGTGTGGAGCTCGTCGATGAAGAGGATTATCGAGTGGGAAGCGTGGCGAATCTCGTTCATGACCGCCTTGAGGCGCTCCTCGAACTCCCCGCGGTACTTGGTGCCCGCGACTATCGCGCCAAGGTCGAGGGTCACCACGCGCCGGTTGAGGAGCGGCTCGGGAACGTTGCCCGCGACGATGTTCTGGGCAAGGCCCTCGACTATGGCTGTCTTGCCGACGCCCGGCTCGCCAATCAGGACCGGGTTGTTCTTGGTGCGCCGGGACAGGACCTGGATGACGCGCTCAATCTCGTCCTCCCGGCCGATGACCGGGTCGAGCTTGCCCTCCCGCGCCAGCGCCGTGAGGTCGCGCCCGAAGGTGTCGAGCGCGGTTGTCTTGGTCTTCGAAGTCCCGGGAGCGAACGACGGGGCGGCGCCGCCCAGGAGCGCCATCGTGACTTCCCGGGCGCGGCCCAGCGTGACGCCGGCGGAAGAGAGGACGCGTGCGGAAATTCCCTCGCCCTCGCGGATGAGCCCCAAGAGGAGGTGCTCGGTGTCGATGTAGTTGTGGCCGAGGTTCTGGGCCTCCTCCTGGGCGAGTTCTAGGACCTTCTTGGCCGTGAGCGAGAACTCAATCTTGCCCAGCGTCAGCGTCCCGCCGGAGGTGGAAACCATCTTTTCCACCTCCTGCCGCAGTTTGACAAGGTCCACGTTCATGTTCTCGAGGACCGCCACGGCGACCCCGTTGCCCTCCCGCATGATGCCCAGCAGGATATGCTCGGTGCCTATGTAGTCGTGGTCGAGCCGGATGGCCTCCTCGCGCGCGAACGCGATGGCTTTCCGGGCCTTTTCGGCGAATCGGTCGTACATGGACAATATTCTCCTTTAAAAAAGGTATCAGGGGAAGGGTGAACCGTCCAGAACCGCCGCTTTTACGGTCTTTTAGCGCGCGGGCGGCGCCCCCGCCGTGGCCACCCCCGAGAGGGCGATGAAGACGAGGCCGAGGAATATGAGGCCGACGCCGGCCCACCTCAGCCAGGTAACCCTCTCCCGCAGCATCCACTGGCCCATCAGGACGCCGCCGGTGTAGGCGACCGCCGCGAACGGGTAGGCGAACGAAAGGTCGGCGACCGTCAGCACCTTGAGCCATGCCACGGTGCCGAAGCAGTAAAGGATGCAGCCGCCCCAGAGGGCGGGGACCAGGGCCACGCGCCAGACCCCCTTCCTGACCACCCTCGCCGCCTCCTGTGCGCCCACCTTCAGGCACAGCTGCGCCGCCACGGAAATGACCTGGCAGGCGAGGAGGAACGGAACGATGTAGGTCTTCACCTTTCCCCCTCCTGCGGCTGCGGCGCGCCGCTGGCGGCGATGAGGAAGACCCCGGCCACCACCAGCGCGATTCCGAGGGTCCGGTTCACCGACATCACCTCGCCGAAATAGGCCCACGAATAAAGCGCGGTGGCGACGAACCCCAGGCTGAGCATCGGGAACGCGAAGGAGAGGTCCACCTTCGCGAGCGCCATAAGCCATGTCACCCCGCTTGTCCCATAACAGGCGAGCCCGCCCCAGACGAACTGGTTGGTGGCGACGGCGGAAAGGAATCCCGGCCCGAATCCCGTTTGGGGAAGCGAATTCGCCCCGTGCTTCATCAGCACCTGCCCCGCGACGGCGAAGCAGACCGACGTGAGGATTAGCGGAAGGGCCATCACGGGGTGGAATCCGGCCTCGGCGCGGAACCTGCGCCGCAGTCCGACGAGCGTGGCAAACATCCCGAACGAATGCCCCATGAGCCGCACGGTGGAATGGGCGCGGTCACTCCAGGTGATGGGGAATTCGGACACGCGCAGGCCGAGCTTCCTCGCCAGCAGGAGCAGTTCCACGTCGAAGGCGAACCCCTCCTCGCGCATGCCTGACGCGAGCCTGCGCGCGGCCCGTGAGGTCATGGCCTTGAACCCGCACTGGGTGTCGGCGAATGGAAGGCCGCAGATGACCCGGACCGCCGTGTTGAAGGCCCTCCCGGAGAGCCGGCGCGGCAGCGGCTGGGGAACGGGAAGGCGGGAGCGGGGCAGGGCGCGCGAGCCGATGGCCACATCGGCTCCGCGGGCCAGCTCCCGCAGGGCCGCCGGTATCTGGGTGGGCGGGGTGGAGAGGTCCACGTCCATGAAGACAACCGATTTCCCCCACGCTTCCCGGAGGCCGGCCCGCACCGCCGCGCCCTTCCCGTGGTTGCGGGGAATACGGACCAGGCGCAGCCGGGGGATCCGCCGCGCGAGCGAAGCGAGGAGCGCCGGGGTCCGGTCTTCCGAGCCGTCGTCCACGACTATGAGTTCCCATCCGCCCCGGAGGCGGGGGAGCCAGCGCGCGAGCCGGATGATGGAAGGTACGACGCGCCTCTCTTCGTTGAACACCGGAACGATAACGGAAAGCCCCGGTTTATTCATTGGGGTTTTTCCCGGTTCCCGTGTTTTTCCGAACCCTCTGCTTCCCGGATGGCCGGCTGGATACAAAAATATGACCGTTCTTACCCTCTCCCGCGTAGCGGGAGAGGGGAGGGTGAGGGAACTGGAGCGCAAAGGAAAACTTCGTACTCATCCCTCACCCTCCCCAGTAAAGAGCTCCCTCTCCCGGGGAACGGGAGAGGGAGTTGGCGGGTAAAATCGCCGGAATACGCATCATGCCATGGGACCCTCGGCGGAAATCATATATTCCGCCAGGGCCTCGTTCCAGGAGCGCAGGGGCGCCCCGGTCTTGTCCTCGAACCGCGCGTTATCGAGCGGGGCGAAGGCCGGACGGATGGCGACCCCGGGGGCGGGGGAAGTCTTTACCGGCTTCACGGGAACCTTGGCCAGCCCGGCGGATTGCAGGATGGCCTTCGCGAATTCGTATCGCGTGCACGCACCCGCGTTGGTGACATTGAAAATGCCCCGCCCGCCGGCCCGCACCAGCGCCACCGACCCTTCGGCAAGGTCGGGCGCATAGGTGGGGGAACCGGTCTGGTCGTCCACCATCTCGAGTTTCCCGGTGGTCCGCGCCCGTTCGAGCACCTTGCCGACGAAGTCGCCCTTGCGGCCGAAAAGCCAGGCGGTTCGGATGATGAGGTGTTCACCCGCCATCACGGCGTGCCGTTCGCCCTCCAGTTTTGTCGCGCCATAGACGGAGAGCGGGTTGGTCCGGTCAGTCTCGGCGTATGGCCGCCCCAGCGTTCCGTCGAAGACGAAGTCGGTCGAGAAATACACAAGGAGCGCACCCGCTTCGCGGCACTCCTTCGCCACGGCGAGCGTTCCTGCGTTGTTTATCGCGCGCGCCTTGGCTGGTTCGCGCTCGCAGCCGTCCACGTCAGTCATGGCGGCGCAGTGGAAGACGATTTCAGGCTTGACTTGGGCGAAGGACCTGGCCAGGGTTTCCGGCCGCGTCACATCGAGGTCGGGGAGGTCGAGCGGGGTGGGGCGGAAATTTGCGTCACGGCCGAGGATGGTATCGAGAGCCCGGCCCAGCCGGCCCTTCCCTCCCGTGATGAGGACCGCCCTGGTCACCGGGCCGGCCGGCGGTGGTACTGGATCTTGAAGTATCGCCCCTCGCGGCGGAGGAGCGGCTTCCACCATCCGGGGTTGGCGCGATACCAGGCGACCGTCGAAGCGAGGCCGGCGGGGAACGGGATGCGCTGGCGCCAGCCCAGCTTCCGCACCTTGGAAGCGGAGACGGCGTAACGCCGGTCGTGTCCGGGCCTGTCCCTGACCGGCCTGATGAGCGCGGGGGAGGCGCCGGCCGCCCGCACGATGCGGCGCGCCACCTCGAGGTTGGTGCGGCGGTCGCCGGTGCCGATGTTGTATATCTCCCCCGTCTTCCCCTTCCGGGCCACGAGGAGGAGCGCGCGGACGGCGTCGAACACGTGCATCCACTCGCGCTTCTGGCGGCCGTCGCCGTACAGCGGGAGGGGGAGCCCGCGCAGGGCGTTGGTGACGAAGAGCGGTATGAACTTTTCGGGGAACTGGCGCGGCCCGTAGATGTTGCAGGCGCGCGGGACGACGACCGGGATGCCGAAGGAGCGGGCGTAGGCGAGCGCCAGGAGGTCCGCCCCCGCCTTCGAGGCCGAGTAGGGGCTGGAGGGGTCGAGACGCGCCCCTTCGCGGGCCTCGCCCGTCATGACCGGCCCGTAGACCTCGTCGGTGGACATGTGGACTATGCGCCTGACGCGGCCGGTTTCCCGCGCGGCGTCGAGGAGCGTGAAGGTTCCCATGACGTCGGTCCGCAGGAAGTTCCCCGCCCACAGGAGTGAGCGGTCCACATGGGTCTCCGCGGCGAAGTTCACCAGGAGGTCGGTTTCCCGCAGGAGCTTGCGGACCAGGGCGCGGTTGGTGATGTCACCCCTGACGAACCGGAAGCGGGGCCGCCTGCGGAGAGAGGCAAGGTTCTCCCGCACGCCGGCGTAGGTGAGCGCGTCGAGGACGGTGACATGCGCCCGGGGCCACGCCCGGCAGGCCCCCTCCGTGAAGTGGGAGCCGATGAACCCTGCCCCGCCGGTAATCAGAATATGCATCAATTTAGTATCTCAAAAAATTGAGGGGTGACCGGGCCTGACGCGGAGCTGAGCTTGACGGTCCGGAGTCGCCGCGGGGCCTGGCCGCTGGAGGCGCGCAGGCGCCTTGCGCCGACAGCGCCGGAAGCGGCCCTCTTTGGGCCCCGCGTGCGACGGAGGATGCCTACTGATGGCAAGTCAGGCTCGCAGCGAAGCGCAACGGGACAAGGCGCTGAGCGGTCCGCGGAAGACCCGGTCGCCCATCACCAAATGGTAGGACTTCAGCGGTCTTTGCGGTCCCAGTCGTAGGGGATTTTCCTCGACCGGGCGGGGAGGCGGAACTCATCGGGTTCCTTGTAGTTGTAGAGTTCCGTCGGGATGTTGAGCAGGTGGGCGGGCTCGCGGCCCAGCGCCTTGAAGCCGTGCATTACGAGGGGCGGGATGACCACCAGTTTGGGATTCCTCTCGCCGATGAAGAATTCGTTCACCTTCCCCCGCGTCGGGGAGCCCTTCCGGCCGTCGTAGAGCGCGACCTGCCCCATGCCTTTGACCACGCAGAAGTGGTCGGTCTGCTTCTTGTGGTAGTGCCAGGCCTTCACGCACCCGGGATAGGCCATGGAAATGTAGGCCTGCCCAAACCGCTGGAAGAACGGGTCATCGGAGCGGAGGATTTCCATAAGGAGGCCGCGGTCGTCCGGGATGACCCGCAGGGTCTTGACCACGACGCCCGCGATGAGATTACCGGCCTTTTTCCTCTTCATGTCTTCTCGTTGGCCCCGTATTCCGCCACCATGCGGCCGACCCGCAGGTAGGATTCGATTGATTCTCCCGCGTCGCCCCACCACCCTTCCAGGATGTCGTAGGTCATCGTGCCACGCCGGATGTAGGCGTTGTTCACATCGGTTATCTCCAGCTCGCCGCGGGCGGAGGGGCGAAGCTTCCTGGCGATGTCGAAGACGTCCGGCCCGTACATGTAGATTCCGATGACTGCGTAGGGGCTCTTGGGCTTCTTCGGCTTCTCCTCGATGCGGACAATCCGCTTTCCCCGCAGGACGGGGCAGCCATAGGAGCGGGGGTCCGATACCTCCTTGAGGATTATCTTCCCGCCCCTTTTCTGCTTTTTGAAGGCCTCGACGGCGGGCCGGATGGTGCCTCCCAGGATGTTGTCGGCGAGGACCACGATGATCTTGTGGTTCCCCGCGAAGTCCTCGGCGAGCCGGAGCGCGTCGGCGATGCCGCCTTCGCCTTCCTGGTAGGCATAGGAGATGCGCTTAAGCCCGAACTCGGCCCCGTTCTTGAGGAGCCGGAGGAACTCGCCGGCGTAGGCGCCGCCGGTAACGACCATTATGTCGCGTATGCCGGCGTTCACGAGCGTGCGGATGGCATAGTGGATCATCGGCTTGTCGTAAATGGGCAGGAGGTGCTTGTTGGTGATGAGCGTGAGCGGATGCATCCGCGTGCCAAGCCCACCGGCCAAAATCACACCTTTCATGTTATGCGCTCCTTCCCACGCCGCGGTAGGTGAATCCGAGCTTTCGCATCGTCTTCAGGTCGTAAAGGTTCCGCCCGTCGACTATCAGCGGCTTCTTCAGGAGCTTCTTCACCCGCGGAAGGTCGGCGTCCTTGAACTCGTTCCACTCGGTCAGGACGAGGAGGCAGTCGGCGCCACGCGCCGCTTCGTAGGGGTCGCGCGCGACCGAAATGTCCGGAAGTATTTTCCGCGCGTTGGCCATGGCCGCCGGGTCGTAGGCGGTGACCCTGGCCCCGGCGTCGCGCAGCGCCCGGATGACGTCCACCGACACCGCCTCGCGCATGTCATCGGTGTCGGCCTTGAAGGCCAGGCCCCACACCGCGATCCTCTTTCCCTTGAGCGGTCCGACCGCCTCCCGCACCTTGTCAACGATGAACTTCTTCTGGTCCGCGTTCACCTGGATGGTGGCGGAAAGCAGCTTCATTTCCAGCCCCTCCTTCTGGCCCGTATGGAAGAGCGCCCAGGTGTCCTTGGGGAAACAGGAGCCCCCGAAACCCGCGCCGGCCTGCAGGAAGGCCGGCCCGATGCGGCGGTCCAGTCCCATGCCACGCGCGACCTCGGTGACGTCGGCGCCGGCGCGCTCGCACAGCCGGGAAACCTCGTTGACGAACGATATCTTGCAGGCCAGGAAGGCGTTGGAGGCGTACTTGATCGTTTCGGCGCTCCGCACGTCCGTGATGAGGACGGTGGCGTTGAGCGAGCGGTAGAGCTGCCTGACCAGCTGGGATGCCTGCGGGTCGCGGCTCCCTATCACGATGCGGTCGGGGTTCATGAAGTCGTGGACCGCCGACCCCTCGCGGAGGAACTCCGGGTTGGAGACGACGGAAAACTTGGCGCGCGCCCCCCGGATTTTCCGGATGATGGACGCGACCATGTCGCCCATGCCGACCGGCACGGTGGACTTGTTGACGATGACCTTGTAGCCGTTCAGGTTGCGCGCGATGGATTTGGCGGCCGATTCGACCTGGGAAAGGTCGGGTTCGCCGTTGGGTTTTGGCGGCGTGCCCACGGCCACGAATATGAAGTTGCTGGCCCGGATGGGCTTGCCGATGTCGGTGGTGAAGGCGAGCCGGCCCTGGTCACGGCTGTGCTGGATGACTTCGAGGAGCCCCGGCTCGAAGATGGGCACCTCGCCGCGGAGGAGCGTCTTGATCTTGCGGGGGTCGGTGTCGACGCAGGTAACCGTGTGGCCGAGGTCGGCGAAGCACGCGCCGGTCACGAGCCCCACATAGCCGGTTCCGAGGACGCAGATTTTCACGGCTTCACTTCCTCTTGGCCGGGGAAGGACGGTCCGCCGGCGGAAGCGCGAGATTGTCCTGCACCAGCATGTCAACGAGCCAGGCGGGGACCTTGGAGAGGAGTGCGGCCCCGAATAGCTTCGCGCCGCGCGCCGTTCCCTCCACCGAGAGGAGCTCCTTCGGCCCCTTGGCGAGGCCGAGAAGCTTCACGGCGTCCGGGTAGGTTTCCGTGTCGTCCTTCGCGGCGACGAGGTAGACGTGGCGCCTGCCCATTTCCGTAACGGCCTTTTCCGCCGAGTACCCGTGGTCTTCCAGCCGGGGGGAGAGCGCGATGACGCCCTTGACTGCCCCCGCCCAGGGCTGGGAGGCCGCGGCCAGCCCCAGGTTGGCCCCGAGCGAGGCCCCGATGATGGCGATGGAACCGGATTCCACCGCCGGGCGCATGGACAGGTAGCTCAGCGCGTTGCGGATGTCATCGAGCATCTTCGCGTAGTCCTCCGGCTTGAGCTGGGCACCCGTGATTTTCCGGTTGCTTGGGCTGGCGGGATTTTCCCCGTGGCCCCGCAGGTCGATGGAGAGGACCGCGAAGCCCCGCCCGGCGAGCTGGACGGTCATGGGGTACCAGGAGCGCTTGTCACGCCCGCCCTCGTGGATGAACAGGACGGCAGGCATGCGCCGGTTCATCCGCGACCGGCGGATGTAGTCGCCCGTCAGCCTGTACCCGTCGGAGCATTCGATGGTCACGGATTCGGCGTCGAACGGGCGGGGGATGTAGTATCCGGGGGCGAGGAACTTGCCCGGGGGCGCCTGCTTGGCGCCCGCGGCACACGCGGCCCCCTGCGCATTGCAGACGAGCAGGGATGCGGTGAAGAGAATGAGGCAGGCCGTTCCCGGAATCGATTTCATGTTCATAGGTCCCCCAATAGTTTATGGCATTGCGGAATGACCCGTACATGCTCCAGCCTCTCGGAAAGCATCGCCTGCCAAAGGAAAAGCTGGGCCGGGGTGGGTCCGTTCTTCACCTTCCACGCCGGGGTTACCGGCTGGAGGATGACGGGCACTGTCCGGTCCACTTCGGCGACCGTTTCACGGACCTGCTCGATGTCGGGCAGCGAGGTGGCCCGCGTCACGATCACCTTGACCATCACCTGCTTCACCAGCGCGACCCGGAGGAACTCCCGGTGCTGGGCCCACATCGGTTTCATCCCGGTCGACGAGGGGGGCTTCATGTCCATGGCGATGATGTCAACGAAATCCAGCACGCCCTTGAGCTCGTCGACATGGGCGCCGGCGGTCTCCAGCAGCAGGCGCTTTCCATACGCGCGCAGGCGCGGCAGGGAAGCCCGGAGCCAGGCGGCCTGCCAGAGCGGTTCGCCCCCGGTCAGCGTGATGGTGCGGTGCGGGCTCCCGGGCGCGAGGAAGGGCGCGACGAGGGGTTCGAGCCCCTCCGGGGAGACGGGGTTGGGCACCTTCCGGAACTTTCTCCCCCCCGGGGGGTCCTCCACCCGGCAGGTTGGCGAGGGGACCAGCGCCTCGGGCGTGTCGCAGTAATGGCACCGCAGCGGACAGCCGCCCAGCCGGATGAACAGCTGGCGCTCGCCTACCAGGGTGCCTTCACCCTGGATTGCGGAATATATCGCCGCGATATTGCCCTCTTCGGGCCTTATGATTTTCGCGGGATATGGGGCGGAGGCCGGCTTTTTCCCGGTTGGTGTTCGCGCCATGTCGCCTATATAAAATAGCGTCCTTTATGCGTTTGCGTCAATGGCTCCGCGGCCCCTGCGTTATCATGGCTTCATGGGTTTTCACGGGTCTCCCTCCGGCTTCCCCGCGCGTTTCGGCGCCCCCGCGTTCGGGCTGGGAGGCCCGCTGACGCCGCTCGTGCGCGCCCTGCTCGCCGGGAACGTGGCGGTGTTCCTGTTCGGGCTCCTGGCCAACAACTACTTCGCGTTCACTTACTGGTTCGGCCTCGTGCCGGCGCAGGTCGCGCACGGCACGGTCTGGCAGCTGGCCACCTATATGTTCCTGCACTCCGGGCTCTGGCACCTCCTGTTGAACCTGCTGGCACTGTGGATGTTCGGCGGCGAGGTCGAGGCGGAACTGGGCACCCGCCGTTTCGCGGCGCTTTACGCGGTGTCGGGAATCGGCGCCGGAATGTGCTCGGTGGCGTTGGGCTGGGGCGGGACCGTGCCGGTCGTCGGGGCATCCGGCGCCATCTTCGGAATCCTCATGGCCTACGCCATGCTTTTTCCGTACAGGCCGGTCACCCTTCTCTTGTTCTTCATCCTGCCGCTCACCCTGCAGGCCCGCTGGCTGGTGGCGCTGTTTGGCGGAATCGAGCTGCTCACGCTCCTGCAGTCGGGGCGGGGCAGCCTGGGAACCATTGCGCACCTCGGCGGCCTCCTCTTCGGATGGATTTTCATGAAGTCGCCGGGCTGGGCCGCGCGGGCCGGGGAGCACGCCCGGACGCGCCGGGTTATGGCCGAACGAAAGAGCGCGGCGCGGCTGGAGGACGAGCGGCGGCGCATCCAGGAGGAGGTGGACGGACTCCTGGACAAGATTTCCCGCGAGGGGATGGGGAGCCTGACCGCGGAGGAGCGCAAGAGGCTCGTGGAGGCCTCGGAAAAGCTGAGGAGACTTTGAGGCGGGGCGGCGTCCGCCCGAGGCTGCTGGCGCCCGCGGGAATCGCTTGCCTCCTGCTGGTTGCGTTCTGGCCGGTGGTGGCGCGAAGGCAGACGCTGTTTCCCGTCATTCCGGGTGTCCTGCCCGGCGCCGCGGCCCGGCCGTCCTTCCTGCTCGACCCGATGGACACCACCTGGCAGAATTACCCGCTCGCGCTTTTCGTGCGCCATTCCTGGCGCGACGGCAACCCCCCGGTGTGGAACGGGTTCAGCGGATGCGGGGAGCCGCTGGTGCCGGCCGGGGTCGGCGCGGCCACCTCGCCCCTGCGCTGGTGGACCGCCCTCGTCGAGGCGAACCCCGTCCTGTGGGATTACTTCCTTTTGGGCCGGCTCGCGCTCGCCGGACTGCTGGCGTTCCTGTTTGCCCGGAAGCTGGGGCTGGGAACGGCGGGCGCCTTCACGGCCGGTTCCGCTTTCATGCTCTCGGGGCACCTCGTCCTGAACATGAACCAGGCGTTCCTCGACGCGGAGGTGCTCCTCCCCGCGCTGGGGCTGGGCGTCCTGGGGATGTGCGGGCCTTTGTCGAGACGGAATAGCGGTAAGCCGTTAGCTGTAAGCCATAAGCCGGGGAAAGAGAACGGCGAGACCGGGCAGGATTACAGCGGAAAATTCACCTGGCCTTGGGCCGTTACGGTGCTGGCGGGGGGCGCCATCCTCCTCGCGGGCCAGCCGCAGTCGGCGTTCACGGCCGCGTTGCTCGCCGCCGCGCTCGAGGCCTCCGGCGCGGTGCGCTCGAAGCACCGGCTCCCCGCGCTGGGCGGGGTGGCCTCGGCCGGGTTCGTGGCGTTCCTGCTCGGCGCACCCTTCCTTTTTTCCTTCCTTGATTACCTGCCGCGCGCCCAGCATGTCCACGGCGGCCAGGGGATGGAGCCGGAGACCCTGCGGGGCGCGGCCAGCCTGGTGGCGCCCTGGCTCCTCGGCAGATTCGGCGAACGCTGGCTGGGGCTGAACGCGTTCCGTTTCCTGCCGTACCTGGGGCTTTCGACCGTCCTGCTCGCCGTCCTGGGCGCGCGGCGGGCGTGGCCGCGGCCGGCCGGGCCGGCGCTGGCCCTGGTCCCCGCGTTCCTGCTCGCGGCCGCCTACGGCATCCCCCCGGTCAGCTGGCTGGGGCACCTGCCGTTCCTTGACTCGCTGTGGTGGGGGAAATACCAGGGGCCGACCGTGCTGTGCGTGGCAGTCCTCGCCGGGTTCGGCGTCGAGGCGGTGGTGGAGGTTGCGGGGCGCCGCGGGTGGAAGAAGGCCGCCCTGTGGCTCCTGCCCGCGCTGGTGGCGGGCGAGCTGTTCCTCCTGATGCCGCGCCAGCGTCCCCGCCCATTCAATCCCATGCCGGCCGACCCCTACCTTGTTGCCCTTCGCTCGGGAATGGACCCGTTAAACGAGCGGGTGTGGGGAACGGGCCGCGCCTTAATGCCGCACACGGGCGCCGCGCTGGGCATCCCTGACGCGCGGACCTACTTCGCGCTCTACTCGCGCCGCGCCTACTGGTACCTGCGCGGGCTGGTTACGGGAAGCGTCACCACCGCCAACGAAGCGGTATTCACCGGCTCCCTGCGGGCCTATCCTGCGCTGGCCTCCCCGGCGCTGCGGGCGCTGGCGGTGCGCCGGGTTGTCGCCCTAGCCGAGCCCGGCGACCTCGTTCCCGCGCTGGCGCCCGCAGGCGACCCGATGTGGATGAGGGCGGGGGACCGCGGCCGGACCGGCCGGCTGGTGGAGCCGGGAAGTCCGCCGCTCCGGCTGGCGCTGGGAATTCCCCCGTCTGGCGCCGTGCTGGCGGGGATGTGGACGGGCGCGGGCGGCCCGGCGGATTGCGCCGTTTCCGTGGAGGGGAGGAAGCTCGCCGTAGCTGGTATTCCGGACCGCTGGAAAGGATTCAGGGTGGACCTGGGCGATTTCGGCGGGAGCCGCGCCGTCGTGGAGTTCCGCGCTTCGGGCGGGCCCGGATTCCTCGCGGGACTCCTCCTGCGCTCGCCTGAGGGAGCGGTGCTGGGGGCGGACGGGCGCCGTTCCGGGTCGGCTGGAAGGTTTAAGCTCATCAGCGACGGGAGCGTCCTCGTCTACGATTCCCCCGGCGCTTTGGCGCGGGCGCGGGTAGCGGCGCGGGCCCTGCGCGCCAACGGGGACACGGGAGCGCTCTACGAGGCCTCCGGCGACCCCGCGAACGGGCGCACGGTTTTCGTGGAGGCCGCGGCAAATTGGGCGGGGTTCTCGGCCCGCGCCAGGCCGGGCCCGGCGCGGGTCGTCTCCGATTCGGGCTGGCGCGTCGCCTGCGAGGTGCCGGGCGGCGGCGTGCGGGTGCTGGTGCTCGCCGACACCTGGGAGCCGGGCTGGCGGGCCTACGCCGGGAAATACCGGCTGGCCGTGCGGCCCGCCGACTGCATGTTCAGGGCGGTGGCGGTGCCGCCGGGGGAGGGGGAGGTCCGGTTCTTCTATGAGCCGCTTCCGTTTAAATTCGGACTGTTGTCCGCGGGTCTGGGGATGGGGCTATTGGTGGGCATGTCGCTCGGCGTCTTGTTGTTTCATTCCGGTGGAAAACCGCCAACTGTCCATAAACGGCGCCGCGGAAGGAACTAATTCCGGCAGTTGTAGGTTCCAATAGCCTGCTATGTTAGAAAAAGGGGGAATATATGTTGGATAAATCGATTCCATATTTCAATGTCATCATGGTGCGTAAAGCCAGAACGCCCGTCTTGGCGCCCTTACCAAGAAAAGGACATTCCATTTCGCCCTTTAGAAAAGGAGATGAAAGTAAGTGGGCGGAAATAGTGACTTCGGTCGGTGAGTTTGAAAATGAGCCTGCAGCCTTGGCGCATTTTCGGAAGAAATACATGCCGCATTTGCCGGAATTGAGGCGCCGCTTGTTGTTCATGCAAACAAGCCGCGGCGAAAAAGCGGGCACGTTCACGGCTTGGTGGGATTTCATCGGCGACAGGAGAATTGTTTCTTTGCATTGGCTTGCCGTCAGACCGGAATATCAGGGATTGGGAATCGGCAAAGCCCTCGTATTCAAGTGCCTGCAACGGGCAATGCAAATCGATGGCGACCAGGATGTATACCTTCACACGCAAACCTGGAGTCACAGGGCTATTGGCATATATTTGCAGGCTGGATTCGAATTCATGAAAGAAGGGTCGTTGAGGGGATATCGAAATGATAATAGAAAGGCAATTCCAATATTAAAAGATAAATTAAAGACGCCATAAAGCCGGTCATGCCGGGGGGACATTCACGCCATCCGCTGATTCCACTAAAGTTGGGACACCCTCTTACCCCTCTCCCCGAAGGGGAGAGGGGCAATATCAGAAAATTACATGGGGGGTGAGGGAAGCATAGAAACAGGGATAGTCTGATAACTCTGGACTCTGCTTCCCTCACCCTCTATACCCATGACTCCCTCTCCCGCTTCCCTTCGACTCCGCCGCTTCGCGGCGTCGCCGAGCGTTTGGGGCGCTCGCAGCCGGTGGAACCGGCTGAGCAGGGTTCCGCGGGAGAGGGAGGTTTGGGTTAACGGCGCGTACTTCATGCGGTTCTTCACGAGAGTAAAATGACCGCGTGAAGAATGAATCGGATGGGGAAAAGGCCAAACGGGTTGCGGAGATTGTCCGGCGCCTCCGGAAGCAGTTTCCGGACGCGCGGACCTCGCTGGCGTACCGCACCCCCTTCGAATTGCTGGTCGCCACCATCCTTTCCGCCCAGTGCACCGACGAGCGCGTGAACAAGGTGACCCAGGCGCTTTTCAGGAAATATCCTCAGCCGGCCGATTTCGCCAAGGCGGACATCGACGAACTCGAGGGGATGATACGGTCAACCGGTTTCTTCCACGCGAAGGCGAAGAGCATCCAGGGATGCTATGCCGCGCTCGTCCGCGACCACGCCGGGGAGGTGCCCCGGGAAATCGAGGCGATGGTCAAACTGCCCGGGGTGGGCCGGAAGACGGCCAACGTGGTGCTGGGGTCCGCGCTGGGCATCGCCTCCGGAATCGTGGTGGACACCCACGTGAAAAGGGTGGCGGGACGGCTGGGCCTGACCAGGGAGGAGGACCCGGAGAAAATCGAGGCGGATTTGATGGCGCTGGTTCCGAAGGCGGACTGGATAGTTTTCTCGCACATGCTCATCCACCACGGGCGCCGAACCTGTATGGCGCGGAAGCCCGCCTGCCTGGCGTGCGTACTGAAGGAAATATGCCCCGCCGCGGGTAAGGTCTAGGTTCTTTCCGGGTTCCCTTTTTGATATCATGCCCTCTCGAAGGGAGAGACCTGGGGAAGTTACGGGATTCCATTCGCGCCGTTGCGGCGGGTGATTTTTCCGGTTCGAACAAGGAGGAAAGAAGGATGATTGGGAGACGCAGTTCATTCCTGGTGTTGGTGGCAGCCGGGCTGGCGGCCGGATTTTTCGCGGCCCCTGCCGATGCGGCGAAGAACCTGGTTTCATTCTCTGGCGGAAGGGATATTTCCTCCTCGCCAATCATGCTCTCCGGGGGAAAGGATTATACGACCACGGTATGGTTTGGCTGGCAGACCCTCGTCGTCGAGCTGGCCAACAGGGGGCATGAGCCGGCCCAGGTGGCCGTCCAACTGCTCCGCAATCCGTCATCGGCGGAATGGGGAAACAGCGTCGCTTTCACTTCCACGCTGGCCCCCGGGGGAAGCGCCAGATGGCGCATCCCGCTCCTTTATCTCACCTATAGCAAGGGGGCGCGCCGCTGGCCGTCGCAGGGTGCGCTGACCAATATCATGAGCCGTGGCCGGATCAGGCCTCCTTTGGAAGTGGGGTCCATCGCGGTCGCGCTGACGGGCACGGTGGCGGGCGCGGGGGCGGTCATCAGCCGGATGGAATTGGCCGACCCGCATCCACTCAAGGGTTGGGTGGATAGGTTTGGCCAGAACGGTGCCGTGGACTGGCGTGGAAAGGTGAAATCGGACGGCGCGCTGGCCGAGGCGGACAAGCTCGAGGTGAAAGAGCTGGCGGCCAGCCCGCCGCCGGCCGACCGGGACAGGTACCAGGCCTGGACGGGCAAGCCCGCGCGCAACGCCTCGGGTTTCTTCCGCCTGGAAAAAGTGGACGGCGTCTGGTGGCTCGTCGCGCCGGACGGGAACCTGTTTTACTCGCAGGGATTGGACTGCGTCTGGACGGGCGGAGCGCGGCTGGATTCAGTGACCCGGCCCGCCTTTTCCTGGCTGCCACCCGACAAGGGGAAGTTTGCGGCCGCGTGGGGGGATGCCCATGGGGCGGTCAAGAACGAAACGGAGCCCCGCTGGCCTTCGTTCCAGATTTCCAACCTGATAAGGAAGTGGGGTCCGGAAAAATACGACGTCAATTACCGCGAACGGGCCCTCGCCCGCCTGATCGGCTGGGGTTTCACCACCATCGGGAACTGGAGCGACCCCAACCTGGTGGCCATGAGGAGGATGCCGTATGTCACCACCGGTCCGGAGACCTGGAAGCTCTGGGACAAGGTGACCTATGCGGCGCCGAATATCCTGGACGCCTTCCATCCCAAGTTTGAGTCTTTCGCGCGGGACGTTTGCGCGGAGATGGTGAGGTTCAAGGACGACCCCATGTGCGTCGGGCATTTCCTGGAAAATGAAATCTACTGGGATGCCCTACCCGAGGCGGTTCTTGGGCTGGAAGAGGGCGCCCCGGCCAAGGCCCGGCTCATCAAGGAGCTCAAGCGCAAGTACGTCACGATAAAGGCGCTTAACGTGGCGTGGGGAACCACCGCCACCGGCTTCGGCGAACTGCGCTGGCCCGAGGACCGCGAGCCGACCAAAGCGGCCCTGAAGGACATGGGTAAGTTCATGGGCGAGTTCACGGACCGCTGGTACGGGGCCTGGGCGCGCGGGATGCGCGAGGCGGACCCGCACCACCTCCTTCTGGGGGACCGTTTTGCCATGGAACCGGACTGGGAGGAAATCCTCGTTTCATGCGGGAAGCACATGGACGTGGTCAGCATCAACTACTACGCCCACGAACTGCCGAGGGAAACCTTCGACAAGTATTACGCGAAGACGGGAAAGCCCATGCTCATCGGTGAATACGGGTTCGACAGCGTGGACGAGGGGCTCCTGACCGCGGCCGTCACCGTCGCCAACCAGGAGGAGCGCGCGGAGGGATACCGCTATTACACGGAGCGCACCGCGGCCATTCCTTACATCATTGGCGCGCATTACTTCCAGTATTGGGACGAGCCGGTGACCGGCCGGTTCGACCGCGAGACCGGGTTCAACGGCTTCGTGCGGGTGACGGACAACCCTTATGCGCCCCTGGTCAAGGCGGCCCGGGAATCCAACGGGAAGATTTACCGGATACACGCGGGGGAGGTTGCCCCCGGCGGGCGGGAGCCCAGGATTTAGCGGAACGGCCAATTTGGTCAAAACCGAAATTGAAGAGGGCCTCCGCTTGCTCGGGCTGGGCCCGGGAATGGCCGTCGAGGCGCACAGTTCCCTGAAGAGCTTCGGGCACGTGGAAGGGGGGGCGGCCACCGTCGTGGACGCGTTGATGGCGGTAGTGGGTCAAGAGGGCGCCATCGTGATGTCGGCGTATCCCATCAGCAAAGGCAGGCCGCTCACTAATGGGGACGTGGCGAAAGGCATTACCTACAAGGCGGAAATCATTCCCGGGGATTCCATCGAACCGACCAATGTGGGCGCCGTGGTGGACGAATTCAAACGGAGGCCGGGGGTCGTGCTGGGTCAGGGCGTCCATCGCGGCGTGGCATGGGGGCGCGCCGCTGAACTGAACTGCCGGAACTATAAACACCTGGTTAAGACCGGCGGGTCTGTTCTCCTGATTGGTGTGGGAATCGGTAATTGCTCCTGCATGCACATCCCGGAGGAGACAATCGGCATTCCGCCCGGGATATCGGCGCTTTCCGCGCTTCCTCCCGATGTCCTGCGGGAATATCCCGGGGATAAATGGTATGTGGAGTGCGACCGGGTGCCCGGAGCGCCCCGGAATGCGTGGCAGGCGGTCTGGGAGGAGGCCCTTGGCGCTGGGCTGGTCCGGACCGGCAAAATCGGGAACGCGGAGTGCCACTTGTTCAAGGCGGCGGATGTGATTGGCATTCTTGAGCGTCACCTGCGCACTGATCCGTGGGCGCTGTATGGCGTGAGTAAACCGGGCAGGTAGGGCGATGGCCGCTGGCCTGGTGATTCGTGACAGGGCTGACGCCGATATCCCGGAAATCGCGGGGATGGAGAAGGCGTGGGCCGCGGAGGATGTAATGCCAAATCCATACCAGCCCACACCGCCGGATGAATTGGCCAGGTATCCCTACCTTCTGGTGGCGTGCGAAGCCGGGCGGGTTATCGGATATATCGACGCGGAAATCCGCGAGAGCGGGGAATCAGTCCCGTTTCCGCCCGGCTCCAGGTACATATATATCGAGGGTGTTTATGTCGTCCCCGATTCGCGGGGAAAGGGGATCGGCGGTGGACTGCTGGATGCGCTGGTTGAGCGCGGCAGGAAGGACGGGATAGGCAGGTTTCTCCTGGTTTCGGTATGCAGGGACACGCGATTGGTCGGCCGCCTGGAGCGGCGTCACGGCTTCGTCCAGCGGGGAGTTCCGGGGAAATGGGGGGAGTGTGAAATGATCCGGGTCGTCCGGGCCCTGGCGGACCGCCTCGGGAATTTCGTGGACGGGCATGGCGCCATCGTTTCCTGGCCGGAGCGCGAATCCGATAAGGGGCTGGTGCTTGGCCACCTGGCGTCGTTCTTCGAGGAAGGAAGGGCCTACTCGGAAAAGGAGGTCAACGCGATCATCGCCGGACGGCACCTGTTCAACGACATCTGCCTCCTGCGCCGTGAACTGGTGGACCGGGGATTACTAGGGCGCGACCCCGCCGGCCATGAATACCGCCGACTGGGGAAGGGCGGCGAGCGGGCCTGATACGATAATCCCGTGAAAACCACGCTGGTTTGGAGGGCGGAAGATGCGGGGTAACCGGCTTTTCCGGTTCGTGGACCGTTTCCTGGGCGTCCCGCTCCTGCTGGCTTTCCGCCTTATCGGGACAATCCTGCCGCCGGGCATCCTTTTCAGGAGGAATCCGGACAAGTTCCTTGTGGTCAAATTCTCCGCGCTGGGCGACACCATCCTGCTGCTCCCCGTCCTGAAGAGGCTGCGCCGCGAGTATCCGCAGGCGCGCATAACGATTATAGTGACATCCGTTAACCGGGCCGCGGTTGAGGGATGCGGCTTGCTGGACGAGCTAATCGTGTTCGACCTCGGGATGTTCGCGCGGCCGTGGAAGCTGGCGGCGTTCTGCCTCGGATTGAACCGGCGGGGATTCGGGGTCGCGCTGGATTTCGACCAGTGGCTGAGGGTTTCCCCGCTGCTCTGCTGGCTGTCCGGCGCGCCGGTCCGCATCGGGTTCCGCACCCCCGGCCAGTCCCGGCATTGGGCTTTTACGCGCGCCGTGGAGCATGCGCCGGGACGGCATGAACTGGACTGCTTCTTTGACATCCTCCGCGCGGCCGGCGTGGAATCCGGGGCGGTCGGAAGGGAACTGTTCTTTAACATCAGCCTGGACGCCGCGGCGGAGGGGAAGAAGCTCCTGGAGTCCCTGGGGGTCAGGGGGGATTACGCGGTCATCCATCCCGGGTGCGGCAGGCACGGATGGCGGCGGCAGTGGCCGGAAGACCGCTACGCGGCGGTCATGCGGGAGCTCCGGAAGCTGGGGTGCGCCACGGTGGTTTCCGTCGGCGATGGGGAGGAGGGCGTTCTGGCCGAGCTGGAGCGCCATGCGGGGGAGCCGCTCAAGGCGGCGGCCGGCCTGCCGCTTCCGGTCCTTGCTTCCGTCATCCGGGGCGCCCGGGTGTTCATTTCAGGCAACACCGGCATCATGCACCTGGCCGCCGCGGTGGGGGCTCCGGTGGTGGCCCTGCACGGACCCACCGACGAGAAGCGCTGGGGTCCGGTCGGCGGGAAGTGCGTCGTGGTGCGCGCCGATTATCCCTGCGCGCCGTGCCTCGACCTCGGATTCGAATACCGCTGTGACGACCGCTCCCGGGGGTGCATGGAGGCCATCAGCGTGGAAAGCGTGGTGTCCGCGGTTGGGGGTATCCTAGGGGGAAAGCCGCATGCGTAGCTTCAAGCTCCACAAGCTCTTCCTCGCGCTCGTCCTGCTCGTTGACGCGGTCGGCGTCAGCGCCTCCTTTTTCCTGGCCTGGTGGGTCCGGTTCGGCTCCGGTTGGATGCCGTTCGAGCCTCCCGCACCCCCGCTTCACGCCTACCTGCGCGCCTTGCCGCTTTCGGTCATCGTCTATCTCGTCGTCTTCAACTATCTCGGGCTCTACCAGCGGCGCTGGGCGGTGGTGGGGTCGGGCGATATCGCGCGCATAGTCCGCGGGGTGGTTGTCGCGACCTTCCTGATTTTCGCGTTCGGTTTCCTCTACCGCGGGTTCTCCTATTCCCGGCTAGTCCTCGGCATGATGGCGGTCCTGAACGTCGTGCTTCTCGGGGTCGCGCGCGGGTTCCTGCACCGCGTCCAGCTCGTCCTGCGGCGCCGCGGCGTGGGCGTCCTGCGCGTGGCCGTCCTGGGCGACGGGCCGGAGGCGAAGGAGGTCGCTTCGAGCCTCCGCCGCCATCCCGGCTACGGGTACCGGCTCGTAGGTTTTGTCGGGAGGCGGGAACCCGGCCTCACGCCCAACCTCGGGCCGGCGGCTAAGCTGGAGGAGGCGCTGGCCCGCACGAGCGCGGACGCGGTAATCATGGCTCCGTCGCGGAGTTTTCCCCGGGCCGAGGTGGCCTCGCTCGCCGTGCGGTGCGTCCGCGCCGGCGCCGACTGCATGATGCTCGCCGACGTCCTCGGCATGCTGGCCAACCGGCTCAAGCTGGAGGAGCTGTTCGGGATGCCGGTCCTGTCCATCGCCCTGCCGCCGCTGGCGTATTGGCGGAACCGCGCGCTGAAGCGCGCGGCGGATTTCGCCATGTCGGCCGCGGGGATAATCCTGCTCTCCCCGGTTTTTCTCGTCATTGCCATACTGGTCAAGCTGGGTTCGTCCGGGCCGGTGTTCTTCCGGCAGGAACGCGTGGGGCGCGGCGGGAGGACTTTCCGGGTCATCAAGTTCCGCACCATGCGCGTTGACGCGGAGAAGCACACCGGGCCGGTGTGGGCCGTGAAGGACGACCCCCGGCGGACGGGAGTGGGCGCCTTCCTGCGCCGGACTTCGCTGGACGAGCTTCCGCAGGTATTCAACATCTTCGGCGGTTCCATGAGCGTCGTGGGGCCGCGGCCGGAGCGCCCGCACTTCACCGAGAAGTTCAACCGCGATGTGCCGCGCTACGCCGAACGCCAGCAGGTGAAACCGGGATTGACCGGGTGGGCGGCGGTGAACGGCCTGCGGGGCAACACGCCGGTGGAGGAGCGGACGAAATACGACCTCTACTACATCGAGAACTGGTCGTTGTGGCTGGACGTCAAGATAATCTTCCGTACCGCCATGGAGGTTTTTCACCACAGTGAAGCCTATTGAAAGGTACGAAACGGGCACGAAGAACGAAAATAATTAGTGGGGCATTATAAGAGGGGAAAGTGAAGATAAGAATTAGTTCGAAACTGGTTGGGTGAATACTGCTTTCACTCTATGCAGCGCTTGTCTCCGGGCTTATCGGGTTTGTGCGGTTTGGTGTCAGGGCTTGACATTTGACATTTAAATTGATGCAAATCTCTGGCACCGGAACGCCGGAAAAGATTGGTAAAGAACTCTTGACTTATCCGGATTATAAGGTAAGATGTCTTTACCAGCAATCGGAGTTGGTAAAGGAGGCTTGACCGGCCATGGCTCGCGTTACGGGTAGGTACCAGGAAAGCGTTATCGGGGGCGAAAAGGTGAGGGCGTTCGTGCCGTTTCCTTTGCCGCCACGGGACCCGCCCCTGCGTGTCGAGGGCGAACTTGCCGGTTTGCATGCCGCCGCGATTGCCGCGGTGGATCGGTTGGCGGTGGCCGGGACCATGGTGCCCAGTGCCAACTGGTTCCTTTACGGTTTCGTCAGGAAAGAGGCCGTCATCTCGTCGCAGATTGAAGGAACCCAGGCCACGCTGATGGACGTGGTTTCCTACGAAGCCACGCGCAAGTCGGAACACCCCGCCGATGTCGAGGAGGTATGCAATTACGTCGATGCGCTGGCATTCGCCCGGTCGGAGATTGCCAAGCCCGGCGGTCTTCCTCTCAGCACGCGCCTTCTTTGCGCTGTGCACAAGCGCCTAATGCGGGGTACGCGGGGGGAGGATAAGAAGCCCGGAACCATACGCATGTCGCAGAATTGGATAGGCGGAAACCGTCCAGGGAACGCTCGTTTTGTGCCACCGCCACATGAAGATGTGCCGAAGGCGCTGTCGGACTTCGAGCGCTGGATACACCGGGACGACCCGTTGCCGCCGCTGGTTCGCGCGGGGGTCGCCCATGTCCAGTTCGAGACTATCCATCCATTCCTTGACGGCAATGGCCGTATTGGACGCCTGCTTGTGGCGTTACTGTTGGAGCATTGGGGCCTCCTTAAGACTCCCCTCCTGTATCTGAGCCTGTCCTTCAAGCGGAGCAGGCCGGAGTATTACCGGAGGCTTGAAGAGGTGCGCACCCTGGGGGACTGGGAGGGATGGACGAGGTATTTCCTGGGATGCGTTCGCGAGTCGGCCGAGGACGGCGTGGGGGCCGCCATCCGGATATTCGACCTGGTCGGAAAGGGGCGGCGCGCCGTCATTTCGCACGAATACGCCACCATACCGGCCATCCGCCTTTTCGACTTGTTGCCCGAAAATCCGGTTGTCACGCTTTCCCGGGTAATGGGACTGCTTGATACCACGAAACCGACCGCCGGGAAGGCCATTGATGCCCTGTGCCGGGCGGGCGTCCTCCGCGAAACCACCGGAAGACAGCGGGACCGCGTTTATGCCTGGAGCGCCTACCTGAAAGTCCTGGCCGAGGATACCGCAATGAACCACTCGGAAGAACGGGAAATACTTGCCGATAAAAAGTTGATGGGCAGGATATCGGCCGGGCATCGGGACGCGGCGAAGCGGCGCGGTCGGTTCGCGGCCTGACAAACGGCTCGTCATAGAATTCAGGATAAGCCAACAACGCTTGCCGCAATGTGGTGAAATAAGAAAGGCATATATGGCTATACGAACGGCGGGAAGAAGCGCGCTGAAGATTGGGGTGGATTTCCGGATGCGCCACCATTCCGGCATCGGGCGCTACGTAACCGAACTCTACGCGCGCCTGCCGAAGCACCTGCCCCGCGCCGAGTTCGTGATGTTCGGCGAACCGCCGCGGCCCGGCCCCGGCCGCTTCTCGTTCACCCGGGTTTGGTCCCCCATCTACGGACTGCGCGAGCAGGTGGAACTGCCCCTGCGGGCCGCCGGCCGCGGGCTCCGGCTTTTCCACTCGCCCCACTACAACGCGCCGCTGGCGGTCACGGCCCCCCTGGTCGTGACGGTCCACGACCTCATCCACATAATGTTTCCCGAATACCTGCCGCATCCCCGCTGGCTGGCGCGCGCCTACGCCCGCACCCAGCTCAAGCTGGCGTGCCGGCGCGCCCGCGTGGTCCTCACCCCCTCGGCCTGCACTAGGCGCGACATGTCGCGCATCCTCGGCGTGGACCCCCGCAAGGTTCGGGTGACTCCGCTGGGCGTGGATAAGGCCTTCGCGCCGGTGCCGGAAGCGGGGAAGCTGGCGTCGTTCCGCCGCCGGCACGGACTCGGCGAGGGCTACGTCCTTTTCGTCGGCAATATGAAGCCGCACAAGAACCTTGAACGGCTGGTGCGGGCGTTCGCCGCGCTGGGGAAGCCCGAATACAAGCTGGTCCTGGCCGGCACGGAGGACCCCCGCTACGGCGGGGTCCGGCGCGCGGTGGCCGACCAGCGGCTGGGCCGCCGCGTGGTGTTCCTCGGCATAGCCTCTCCGGCCGAACTTCGCATGCTCTACGCCGCCGCGCGGGTCCTCGCGCTTCCCTCGCTCTACGAGGGGTTCGGCCTGCCGCCGCTCGAGGCGATGGCCTGTGGGACTCCCGTGGTGGCTTCGCAGGCTGCCTCGCTTCCGGAGGTCGTCGGGGAGGCGGCCCTGCTGGTGGACCCGCTGGACGAGGACGCGCTGGCGCGCGCCCTGCGGGCCGCGGTGGAGCGTGAGCCATTGCGCCGCCGCCTGCGCAAGCTCGGGCTGGAGCGGGCGCGCAGATACTCCTGGAACGAAACGGCACGCGTCACGGCCGAGGCGCTGGAGGAGGCCACGGAGGGCCTCGCTTCCTAGTCAAAATCCCGTCCGTTGACCTTTACGGCCGCCCCTCCTCTCCCTAACCCTCTCCTCCCCGCTGTGCGGGGAGGGGAGGGTGAGGAGGGGGAACCCCAAGGAGGTGGGTTTTGGGCTCACCCGTTATGTCGGACAAGGGGCGGCGAGAATGGTGCGGGATATAATCATTTAATGGGGCAAAAGGGGAAGGAAAGGGCCGCTCCCCGCGGCCCGAAGGAAATCCGCGAGATGGCCGCCCGGATGCGGCGCTGGATTGTTGAGCAGTCCTTCGCCTCCGGTGTCGGGCACATCGGCTCGGCGCTTTCGGTGGCGGACATCATCGCGGTCCTCTGGGGCGCGGTAATGCGGGAGCCGGGCACATCCCGTCCGGGCCGCGACCGGTTCGTCCTCGCCAAGGGGCACGCGGTCCTTGCCCAGTATGCGGCCATGCGCGCGCTTGGCCTCCTCGACGCGGCCGCCTTCTCGTCCTTCTGCCGCGACGGCTCGCCGCTGAACGTTCATCCCGAACACGTCGTCCCCGGCGTGGACGCTTCCACCGGGTCGCTTGGACAGGGGCTTTCCATCGGGTGCGGGCTGGCCCACGGCCTGCGCCTGAAGGGAAGCCCGTCCCGGGTGTTCGTGCTGATGAGCGACGCGGAGTGCAACGAGGGGCAGGTCTGGGAGGCGGCGCAGTTCGCGGCGCACCACAAGCTTTCCGGACTCGTCGGCGCGGTGGACGTCAACGGAACGCAGGCGCTGGGCAAGACGAGGGACGTGCTTGACCCGGGGCCGCTGGCGGCGAAGTGGAAGGCGTTTGGGTGGGACACCGGGGAGGTCGACGGACACGACATTTCCGCGCTCCTGCGCGCGTTCCGCGCGAAGCCGGGGAAGCGGCCGCGGATGGTTCTCGCCCGTACGGTGATGGGCAAGGGCGTGGGCTTCATGGAAGGCAAGGTCGAGTGGCACTACCGCAACCTGACGCCGGAGCTGGCGGCGAAGGCCCTGAAGGAACTGGGCGGAGGGGGAAAATGAGGGGCGCGCTCGTCTCCACCCTGATGGAAATGGCGGGGGAGGACGACCGCATCATGTTCCTGACCGGCGACCTGGGATGGAGCGTGGTAGAGAAGTTCGCCCGGAAGTTCCCGAAGCGGTTCATCAACGCCGGCGTCGCCGAGGCGAACATGGTGGGCGTCGCGACGGGGCTCGCAATGGACGGGTTTGTCCCGTTCGTCTACTCCATCGCGACCTTCGCCTCGATGCGCGCATACGAGCAGATCCGCAACGGCCCAATCCTGCACCGCCTGCCGGTCCGCATATGCGGAGTGGGCGGCGGATTTTCCTACGCCCACGCCGGCCCGACCCATCATGCGCTGGAGGATTTGGCCATTGCGCGCGTCCAGCCGGGGCTCACGGTCATCGTGCCCGCCGACCCGGCGCAGACCCGCTCCGCCGTCCTGGCCACGCGTGACATGCCCGGGCCGGTCTACCTCCGCGTGGGCAAGGGGGGCAATCCCGGGGTGCCAGGGCTGAACGGCAGGTTCGCGCTTGGCCGGCCGGAGGTGGTGACGGAAGGGAAGGAAATCCTTTTTCTCGCGGCCGGCGGCGCGGCCCATATCGCGCTGGAGGGGGCCCGGCTCCTGGAAAGGGAGGGGCGGGCGCCGGCGGTCGCGGTTCTTGCGCACCTTGCCGCGGAGGAGAGTCCCGAACTCATCGCCCTGCTTTCGAAGTTCCGCGCAATCGTAACCGTGGAGGAGGCCTTCACTGCGGGCGGGCTGGGGTCGCTGGCCGCCTCCGCGGTGGCCCGCCGGGGACTGGCGTGCCGGCTGGCCACCCTGGGGGTCCGGGAATCCTTTGGCGCCGCGTTCGGGAGCGAGGCGTGGCTTCGGAAACACCACGGATTGGACGCGGAGTCGCTGGCGAAGGCCGCGCGACGGCTCCTCGAAAGCTCCCGCTAGGTGGGAGGCAGGGGGGCGCGCGCCGCCGGGATGCACCTGTCGGTCGTCCTGCCGTGCCGCGACCAGGAGGGCCACATCGAGGCGGCGCTGGAGCAGTATTTCCCGCCGCTGTCCTCGCTCGGGAAGCCCTTCGAGCTGGTCGTGGTGCCGAACGCCTGCACGGATGCGACGCCGCAGATAGTCCGCAACGTGGCGGCCCGCCATCCCGAGGTACGCGTGGTGGACAATCCGCGCGGCGGCTGGGGGCTTTCCGTCCTGGTTGGCCTGCGCGCGGCCCGCGGCGATGTCCTCTGCTACGCAAACTCGGCCCGGACCGACCCGGCCGTCATTCCGCCGCTCCTGGAGCTTTATGCCGCGAACGCGCCGTGCCTCGCGAAGGTCCGTCGGGAAAACCGCGGGGCGCCGCTGCGCCAGGTCGGCTCCCTGCTCTACAACCTGGAGGGAAGGCTCCTGTTCGGCGTCCGGGCGCGCGACATCAACGGGACTCCGAAGATGTTTCCGCGCGCCCTGTTCGAGGTCGTCCCCCTCGGCGAGGAGGGCGACCTCCTTGACCTTGAATTGATGGCCCGCGTATCCCGCATGGAGTGCCCCGTGGTGGAGCTTCCCGTCGCCGGGTTCCCCCGCCATGGCGGGAAGTCCACGACGACCATTGCCAGCGCCTGGAGGATGTATGCCGGCGCGCTTTCCCTCCGGCGCCGGATGATGCAACGGGACCGGACCGGCCTGGAGATTGTGGCATGAGCAGGCCCCGCCCGGCGCGCCGGGGGCTCTGGACCCGCCACGACCGGGAGTTCCGCGACCCGGCCGAGGTGGCTGCCCAGTGGGAGGGGGCGGGCCGCGTCAATCCCGCCCTGCTGAAGGCGCGCGTCACGGGAAGGTGGTGGGAGACCCTGTCCAGGCTCGGCGTCACGCTCCTGGTGACGCGCGAATACGAGCACCTCGTAATGGCGCTCGGGGCGGGACGGGAGGGTCCCCGGGCCAGCTTCATGCGCCTGCCGCACCCCTCGGGTATCGCGGCGGACCGGAAGACCGGCGCGGTGTGGATCGCGAGCACCCGCATGCCGAACCTGGTCTACCGTTTCGAGCCGGCCGCGGGGGCGCTGGTGCGGCTGGATGCGCGGGGGCAGGCGCCCCGTTGGCGTCCGTTGGTTCCCGTCTCGTCCAAGTTCCATCCCGGAAGCCTTTATCTTCACGACCTCGCCCTGGTGGGCGGGAAGCTCTGCGGAACGGCCACCGGGATGAACGCCGTGGTGTGGTTGGACGCTCCCGGCCCGGCGAAGCTGTTATGGTGGCCGCGTTCGGTCGAGAGGCGCGGGAGGCCGGACACCCGGAGGAATTACCTCCAGCTGAACTCCATCGCGGCGGGCGCCTCGCCCAGGAAGTCCTTCTACTCGGCCTCGGCAGGGGAGCCCGGGAGCCTGTTCCCCGGCGACCCGGCGTTCCCCGTGGACCAGCGCGGCGTCATCTTTTCCGGGGCCACCCGGGAGCCGATGGCATGGGGACTGACCCGGCCCCATTCGGCCAGATTGTTCCGCGGCCGGGTGTGGGTGGACAATAGCGGTTACGGCGAGCTCGGGTTCGTCGAGGGCGGCCGCTTCCGGGCGGTCACCCGTTTTCCCGGATGGTTACGGGGGCTTAGCTTCTGCCGCGGTATTGCCTTCGTGGGAACCTCGCGGGTCATCCCGCGGTTCCGGTCCTACGCGCCGGGTCTTGAAGCGGCGCGCAGTTCATGCGGCGTGCACGCGGTGGACGCGTCCACCGGAAGGCCGATGGGAAGCATCGTCTGGCCGGCCGGAAACCAGGTGTTTGGGCTTGACTGGCTCCCGGCGCGGAGAACCGGTGGACTGCCGTTCACGGCCGGGCCGGGCAGGACGCGGGACGAAAAGGCCCTGCGCGCGCTTTTTTACTCGTTTGCAACGGAGGGAAAGTAACAAATGCCGAAGGATTTCATACTGCTGATGCTGGGCGCCATGTACGAGAACGGCGGGAACACCGTCCACCGTTACCTCGACGGCCACCCCCAGATGCTTGTCTACCCGTTCGAGTCACAGCTGGGAACCCGGCTCGTGTCGGACCACCTTTCCTCGGTGTTCCCCGTGAAGTACCGCTGGCCGGCTTTCGCGCTCGACGCGACGCCGGCGGAGGACTACCGCTCCATCATCGACGAGGAGGTCAAGGTGCGGGCCCGCACTCCGGACGTCTCCAAGTTCCGGCACATGCCCTTCGATTTCTCCGACGATGAGCGCCTGAATATCTACGAGAAGCACGTCGCGCACATGGGCCGGTCGCGCGCTTCCAACGTGGCCGCCTTCTTCCTTGCCACCTTCGAGGCGTGGAAGGACCTGAACCGCTCTGGAAAGGAGCAGTTCCATGTGGGATACAGCCCCATCGTTACCGCGGACGCGGACAAGGTCCTGGGCGATTTTCCCCGTGCCCATTTCCTGCACGTGGTCCGCAACCCGTGGTCCGCCTACGCCGACACCAAGAAGCGCCCGGTCCCGCTTCCGCTTCCGGCCTACATGCTGGGCTGGACGCTTTGCCAGTATTATGCACTCCTGTTCCGCGAGAAGTTCCCCGACCGCATGCACCTGGTCCGTTTCGAGGATCTGCTGGAGGATCCGCCGTCAGCCCTGGGCGCGGTGTGCGTGAAAATGGGGCTGGAAAAGTCGGATTCGCTGAAAACGCCGACCTGGAACAGGAAGGCGCTTGCGGAGGTTTACCCGTGGGGAACCATCCGCAAGGCCACGCCGGAGGCCAACCTGGCCTCGGCGCGGGAGCTTTCGAAGGGAGAGGCGGAGGAAATACGGCTTTTCGCCGAGCCCTACCTGGGGGCCCTGCGATACAAGGAATTCATTTGAAACAAAGGAGGAATCGATGAAGAAACTTCTGGCGATTGCCATCGGGTTGGCGGCGGTGGGCTGCTCCCGGGGGCCGGGGAATGTCACTGAACTGAAGGCGTACCCGCTGGACAGCAAGGAAGGCGTTATCACGAAGACCGGCGTCGTGCTGGACAAGGCCGTTTCAAGCGACGGGAAAGGCTCTATTCGTATAAACGCGTCTGCACCCGTCGTGGTGCGGCTGTTCGAGGCGGGGGATATTGACGTCGAGGACGCCACCCTCATTTACCGCGCCCGCCTGCGCGTCGAGGGAGTCGAGGGGAAGGTTTACCTGGAGATGTGGTGCAGTTTCCCGGGCAAGGGGGAGTTCTTCTCGCGCGGATTGGCCTCTCCACTCAGCGGGACCGTTGACTGGACCACCCAGGAAACCCCGTTCTTCCTGAAAAAGGGCGAGAATCCCGACAACGTAAAGCTGAACCTCGTCGTGGACGGGAAGGGGACCGTGTGGATAGACGACATCCGCCTTTTGAAGGGAACGCGCTAGGGCTGTTCCCATTTTCATGTCATGTGTTGAGCGATCGGGTTTTGCGCGAATCGCATGCCGCCCTCCCTT
>Ga0315282_10000381_pt1 | contig 88853 bp, 82 predicted proteins | sample YL17G07_20_MG_FD_203693 | JGI IMG/M metagenome (GOLD analysis project Ga0315282, IMG submission 203693) | Sediment microbial communities from Yellowstone Lake, YNP, Wyoming, USA - YL17G07_20 | ecosystem: Environmental > Aquatic > Freshwater > Lake > Sediment | place: USA: Wyoming | collected...
CGTGGTTAATTTTGAATATAACCAATTATGGCACAAGAGCTTAAAACAAAATCAACTCCTCGCAACTGGCTTCTTCTGATGCACTTTGGAGTGCTTCTGAATGTGTTCTGATTACATCTGACCACCTTCTGATTACAACTGATGACAACTGATAACATCTGATAACAGTCAGCACGCACCAAATCCCGCCCCGCCTCGCAACTATACCAATACATTCATAGACTTATCAGTAATAAATGAATCTGACAGCCCCGGCATATCAGCTTCCGCACCCCCATAACCGGCATTTGCCCCCCATTCATCGGTATAATTTCTTCGCTGACCATTATTGCCTTCGGGTAAATTATGCTGATTTGTCCAGTTTTCCTGCCCGTTCTGCGAAGTCTGCTCCCTCAATGCCTGCTGCTGCGGCTGCTCCGCCATCACAACATCAAGCCGTTTTATCGCAACTCCCGCATCCGCCAGGTTTTGTATCAACTGCGGCAAAGCCTTCTCAATCTCATATCTGGTCTGTGCCTCGCTGACCTTCAGCACCCCGACTATATGGCCGTTATTCTCCTCAAACTTTATAAATACCTTGCCGAGTTCCGGCGGATTCAGCCGAATCGTTATCTGTTTGCTGTCCTGCTGTACCGTGCTTTGAATAGACTCGAAAACCTGGTCCATAAGTTGTTGATTCTGCTGACCTTGCGGTGCAGTATCGGCAGCAGGCGTTTGAGGCGGCGGCGATGGCGGCTGTTCGACAATCGGCTGCTGAACATTATCTGCGGTAAGTATTTGTGCCGGGTTACTATTACCGCCGGCAGTCGTATCAATATGGTTCTGCAATATCTGAATAAACGGCTGGCTTGACGATTCGGCTCCTGACTGGTTCGCCATCTGGCTGTCTTTGCCGCCCGACACATTATTTGCCGTGTTCTGGAACCCCTTAACAATCTCAGCCGATTTCTCGGGCAATGTCTGGCCTCGCTGATTATCCCGATTAAATCGGGATTCGCCGGCAGGCTGCTTATTCGGTTCAGGATTAACAGAATTAACAGGATTAACCTGCTCGGCGGCAGCCTGCAAGACGGCCAAATTATCCTCAGATACCGGAAAATTAGTATTCAAAACAGGTGTAGGTGTTTGCTGACTTGCAGGAGCAGGTGCAGCTATCTGCTCTTGCGGACTTGCGGGGTTTTGAACATTCGTATCGGCTGGCTTACCAGCAACGATAGCAGTTTCCTTTATCAGGCTTACTGTTGCTTCATCTGCTTTCGGTATATTACCGGCAACCGGGATTTTGGCAGTGGGAATTGATACGCCGCCGCTGTCTTTCTTTACTCCTTCGTTGCTTACCGCAGTGATAACATTAGGAACGATAACATTGGGTTTGTCAACCGAGACAGCTTCAATGCCAGGCTGATTGCCGGTGGTATTCGGAACCGGAAGAGTTTCGTTTTCGGCCTGTGTTACCGGCAATATCGCTTCCTCAGTATCAGCCTCGACAGGATTAACGACCGGCTCTGCAATTACACCCGGCAGTCCTTGAACCATAACAACATTATTCTGTTCAGCGGTCTTATCAGTATTTTGGGCGTCGCCCTGCTGCGGGCAGGGATTGCCGGGAACCGTCTTTGTCAGGGGTTTCCCGACAATCATTCCGGCTGCTGTGTTCTGAAGAAGTTGCAATAGTTCAGAATCAGGCTGTACGAGTTCGCCGGATATAACCGGCTTATTTTCAGTTATTGCGGCATTTTCACCTTTTTGCCCCGTTATTGCCGGGATATTTTCACCCTTTTGCTGAACCTGGCCTGCGATTGCTTCAGAAAGCACCTCCTGAAAGCTTTGCTGCTGGGCCTGAATAAAAACCGGTATATTGCCGGCGTTTCTCGTATCAACAGCACCGGCCGCCACAAGGTTATCAGTTGAAACCAAAGCTGATTGCGCATTAGCAGGGATTGCAACGCCTTTGGGCTGAGCGGGATTAGCCGCGATGTTAGGATTAGGGGCAACTTCGCCCAAAATCAAACTGGATATGGACATACCAACATTCATACAAAGCTTAAATTATGCAACTGCCATACCAGCATTAAGGTTAAATTTTCGCAACGATATAACTGCCTGTAAATTATGATGTTACGAGCACAAAAATAGTGATAAATTTTGGGTGGATTTTGAAGGTTGTGAGCACGAGAAATCTTTGCCGTTTTAAGGAAATAATTTCCGGCAAAACAGGGGTTAGTTTCCTGCGGAGGTCATTGGCAAAAAAACCATCAGGCTGTATAGAAACCTGACGCCAAATAAAGGCTAAATTGTGTAAAAACCGGCCTAAAAAACGCTTTGGGGGAACAAAAAAGCTGTTTTTGAGACGAAATTGGCTTACTTTTTGTATCTGGCACGGTTGTTGCTGTTTATTTTTAAACGGTAAGAGTCCGTGTCTATCTACGAGGAACATATATGTCTAAAATAGACAGCACAATAAGCCTGCTTGAAGCGGGTATAAAAGCTGAAGGTCTGCGCCAAAAAGCAGTCGCAAATAACGTTGCCAACCTCGAAACGCCCGGATACCGCACCATTGACATCAAATTCGAGGAGCTGCTGGCCAAGGCGCTGGACTCGCCGGGAGAAATCAACCTCGATGAAATCAGCCCGCAAATTTTCAATCCCCAGACCACAACCATTAAATCGAACGGCAATAACGTCAGCCTGGAAGACCAGGTCGGCAAGATGGTTAAAAACACCCTTAAGCACAAGGCATATACCCGGCTTTTAAGCAAGAAATACAATCAAATTGAGCTGGCGATGGATGTAACAAAATAGGCGGTGAAATATGGAAGTGAGCAAGACCCTCGGCCCGATAGACATAGCGATTTCCGGCTTGCAGGCACAAGGCAAAAACCTGGAAGTTATCTCGTCGAACATTGCAAACCTTCGCACAACCAACGCCGGCAATGGGCAGCCTTACCGCAGACTTGAAGCAATATTAAAAACAAAAGGCAAGGAAGATGAAATAACGGGCGTGACCGTAGACAAAATCATAACTGATATGAGCGATTTCAACAGGATTTTAGACCCGGGCAATCCCGATGCGGACAAAAACGGCTACGTAACGATGCCTAACGTAAATCTGCCGACAGAAATGATAAATCTGAACATTGCGACCAAGGTATATCAGGCCAATGCCGCGATATTAAAACGCTACCAGCAAATGGTGGAAGTCTCGCTCGAATTACTTCGGTAAAGGGGAAAGATAATGATTAACTTAAATCCAGATGTAAGCTCAATAATATCGAAGCTTTATCCCAATGGAATCGAACTACCCAAGCCGGGCGATTCAGAGTCCGGCCAGTCAGACTTCGCAGATACTATCAAGTCGGTTGAAAAATACCTGCATAAGGTAGACGACCTTCAGCAGACATCAGACACGTCCATAAAGGATTTGCTGGCCGGCAAAAACGAAGACATCAATTCGGTGGTTGCCGCCGTGGCAGAGGCTGACGTCAGCTTTAAGCTGCTGGTGGGCATAAGAAACAAGCTCATTGAGGCATATAAGCAGACTATGAATATGCCAATATAAAGGTTAAATGAACTTTTTTCAGAAGATAAACATAATCTGGCAGAAAGTAAGCGTGATTCAGCGGGCATTGCTGATTGCGGTGGTGCTGACGCTGATTGCAACCGCTGCGCTGCTGGCCCGCTGGGCAAGCAAGCCTGATATGCAAATGCTTTATCAGAATCTGCCTCCCGAAGAAGCGGCAAAAATCACGGACAAAATCGCTGAAAAAAACATTTCTTACGAACTGCGGAACGGCGGGACAAGCATTTACGCCCCGCAGGAAAAGATTTATCAGCTTCGACTGGATATGGCAAAAGAAGGACTGCCTGCGGATGGCCAGGCCGGCTATAAGATATTCGACAATGAAAAAATCGGCATCAGCCCATTCGTTCAAAACATAAACCTCAAGCGGGCATTGCAGGACGAGCTGGCAAAGAGTATCCAGATGATAGAAGGCGTGGTACACGCAAGGATCCACATAGTAAGCCCGGAACAGACGTTATTTTCGCCGCAGGGAAAGCAGACAAGCGCATCTGTAATTCTTAAATTAAAGCCGGGCTATAAAATAAGCGCATCAAACATAGGGGCAATCACACACCTGGTGGCCGGCAGCGTCGAGGGACTTAAGTCGGAAAGCGTAACCGTGATAGACAGCGAAGGACACCTGCTCTCAAGCCATACGGACCAGACCGCAACCAGCAACGCAAATACCGCAGCGGAGTTCAGGGAAAAGGTGGAACAAAATCTGGCGAGCAAGGTGGAAGATATGCTAAGCGCCGTTTTAGGGCCGGGCAGGGCCTCGGTAAAGGTCAGCGCAATCATCGATATGACCAGCATAAATCTTGTTACGGAGACCTATGACCCAACCAAAAAAGTGGCCACGAAAGAAGAGATAAAGAGCAACTCGGAGGTTGAGCCGGGCAAGGCAGCAGCCAAAGGGGAACAGCCTGCACAGTCGGGGACAAAAAAGGACGAAACAATCGTAACCGAATACGTTGTCGGCAAGACGGTCGAGCAAAAGGCTGATTTGCCGGGCAAGATAAAATCGCTGAAGGTAGCGGCGGTCGTCGACCTGTCGGCAAATGTGGCAGAGGCCAATAAGCCGGGCGCCGAAGGTAAATCCGCCAAAATAATGGGACTGGCGGACGTGGAAAAACTTATCAGGAATGCGCTCGGCCTTGGGCAGACGGATGAGCTTACGGTGGTTGATGCAAGATTTTATCATCCAGTCGAGTCGCCCGTCGACAAAGAGCCTGTCCGCAAATTCGATTTTGTTGCGATTGCAGGCCAGGCATCGCTGGGGATTACGGCGATTTGTGCGCTGCTTGTCCTGAAGATATTCAGCGGAGCAAGAAAGAAGGCGGCTGCGATGACCGCAGCAGGGCAACTGGCTGCGGGTGAAAGCGCCGCCGGTCTTTTGCCCGGCGGGACAATGGAAAATGAACCAGTGGCGCTGAGAAAGCAGATAGCCGGCAGCCTGCAAAGCAATCCTGAACAGGTCAGGCAATTATTTGCAAGCTGGCTGGAACAGAAGGGGGAATAAAATGACAGGTAAGCAAAAAGCGGCGATGCTGCTGATGAATCTCGATACCACAACGGCATCGGAACTGCTGCGGGGACTGCCGCCGGAAGATGTGCAGGCAATCGGGCTGGAGATGGCCAAGATAGACGTATCGGGCCACCGCGACAAAAGAGAAGAGGCGAAAATCGTTCAGGATTTTTATAATGCGATTCGCAAGCAAACACAGGGGTTCAGCATAAAGGGATTTCTTAACGATGTCCTTGTGGGCATACTCGGCAAAGACAAGGCGGAACAAATCCAGGCACAAATCAAAAAGGTTACGGAAAAGAAGGACCCGTTTCTGGCGATACGCTCGGCCAGCACCGATGAGCTGGTTCTTGCCTTAAAAGGTGAGCATCATCAGACAATAGCAGTGATACTGTCGGAGCTGCCGCCGAAAAAAAGCCAGGAAGTGCTGTCGCTTCTGGGCGAAGATGTTCAGCTCAAGGCCGTCTGTAAAATGACAAACCTCGATTTGCTCGGCGCGGAAGTCAAGCAAAGAATTGCTTCGATGGTCGGACAAAAACTTATGACCTTTCAGGGAGAGACTCTCCCTGAAGACCGACAGCAGACCCTCAGGAGATTGGCCATTACGCTAAGCGGACTCGAAAGAGACCTGCGAGACCGGCTGATGGAGGAGATTCGAAAGCAGGATGAGGAAACCTGCACTACAATTAGAAAACTTATGGTGACCTGGGAAGACATCCCGTCAATAGCCGACAGGTCGCTGCAGGAATGTCTGAGAAGCGTGGAGAGCAAGAAACTCGGAACTGCACTTTATGGGGCTGACGAGGAAATTGCTCAGAAGATAAAGGCAAATATGTCGGAGCGTGCGGTGGCTATGCTCGAAGAAGAGATTTCACTGATGCAGGAGCCGCTGGAAAAAGAGATTACCGATGCCAGGGAAGAAGTGATTAAGCCTATGCGAGAGGCCAACGAGGCCGGCACGTTAAGACGCATAAAGCAGTTCTGATATGGCGACAACAGTTACAATCCAGCTTAATAAGCCGATTAAATCGGCGGCGATTTCGAATGCTGCCGATTATTGCGGACTGCCGGATGGCGACGGATTGCCTGCAGATTTGAAAAACCAGAAAACCGAGATTGTACAACTGCTGGCTGCTCTTAAAGGGCTGGTCGATAAACTTAATCAATTTTATGAAAAAATATTCGCAGGACATAAAGAGGAAATTGCGAAACTTTCGGTGGAAATCGCAAGGAAGATACTGATTCAAAAGGTCCAGCAGGGAGATTATCAGATAGAAACTATTGTGCAGGAGGCAATAAAGAATGCGCCTACACAGCAGGATATTATCGTGCATCTGAATCCCGGCGACCTTGCCCGGATTCAAAAGGTACAGCAGGAAGATGCCGGCGCTTTTACGGGGATTAAATTTGTTTCAGACCCGAATGTCGGGCAGGCTGAATGCACGATAGAAACTTCGAAAGGAATTGTCGAATCGCTGATTAACGAACACCTCGAGCAAATCAGCAAGGCGCTTGGGAAAGTGGAATGATTTATGACTATAAAACAGGCAGCTAAAAGTTTAATCGACTTTGAGAAATTTCACTCGGCACTGCGGGAAGTGAATTTAATAAAGTGCCGGGGTTACGTAGTGCGGGTGTCGGGAATGACGGTCGAATCTGCCGGCCCGGTGCTTGGCATCGGCGAGCTTTGCGGCATCTGCATCCGTGGCGGCCGGCGCGTGCTGGCGGAGGTCGTGGGTTTCCGGGATGACCATCTTATCCTGCTGCCGCTTGAGCATATAGAGGGCATATCGCCGGGCGATATGGTTACTGCCCGCACCACGCCGAGACACATCACACTAAGCGAAAACGCTCTCGGCAGGGTGCTGAACGGGCTGGGAGAGCCCATCGACAATAAAGGTCCGCTGAAAGGAACGGAAAAGAAGGCGCTGGATGCGAGCAGTCCGCCGGCCTTGAGCAGAGAAAAAATCACCCAGCCGCTGGCACTGGGAATAAGGTCAATGGACGGGCTGCTGACCTGCGGCAAAGGACAGCGAATAGGAATATTTGCGGGCAGCGGCATAGGCAAAAGCGTCCTGCTCGGCGACATTGCCAATTCGAGCGATGCGACCGCCAATGTTGTTGCGCTTATAGGCGAGCGAGGCAGAGAGGTCCGCGAGTTTCTCGAAACAGACCTGGGGCCGAAAGGACTTGCCCGAAGCGTGGTGGTTGTGGCCGCATCCGATTCGCCGCCAATACAGCGAGTCAAGGCGGCATTCGTAGCCGTTACGATAGCGGAGTATTTCAGGGACAAGGGGATGAACGTGCTGTTTATGATGGATTCGCTGACTCGCTTTGCGCAGGCGCAGCGAGAGATAGGGCTTGCCGCCGGCGAGCCGCCGACAACAAAAGGCTACTGCCCGAGCGTTTTTTCGCTGATGCCCCGGCTCATCGAACGGCTGGGATGTGCCGCAAAGGGAAGCATTACGGGGATTTTGACGGTGCTGGTGGAAAACGATGACCTGACCGACCCGGTGGCCGACAGCGCAAGAAGCCTGCTGGACGGGCATATAGTCCTGTCGAGAAAACTGGCGGACAGGGGACACTACCCTGCGGTGGATATCCTCCAGAGCATAAGCAGACTGATGCCGGCGGTAACAAGCGACAAGCATAAAAAGGCCGCCCAGAAACTAAAGGAAATTTACGCCACCTACATAGACGCGGAAGATTTGATAAATATCGGGGCGTTTTCGCCGGGCAGCAACCGGCGCATCGACGGGGCAATTGCCCTGATTGACAAGATAAACAATTTTCTCATTCAGCCTATACGGCAGAAAACCACCTTCGAGCAGACCGTCAGCCAGTTAATTGCCATTACGCAGTCCTGGGACAAACTATTGGGCATAGAAAATTAAAAACGGAAGTCAGATGAATGAAACGGTTCGTATGGAGATTGCAGCGGGTTCTCGACATCAGGAAAAAAGAGGAGCAGGTAAAAAGAGCGGAATTGTTCGCGCTGACCGAAAAGCTCGCCAATGCACGCAGCGAACTGCTGATGCAGCAGAGAATACTGGAGAACATAATAGCAGACATAAACAAAAAAAAGTCCGTCGAACGATTGAAAGAGCAGGAATTCTTCCTGAAGTACTCGGCGGCGAGCAACGAGCTGATTAAAAAGTTAAAAAACAAGGTGACGGAGCTGGAATTGCAGCAAAGCAAAAAGCTGGCCGAGGTACTGAAACTGCGACGGTTTAACAAAGGCCTGGAAAGGCTGCGAGCAGAGGCAAAAAAAAGATTCATAGCAGAACAGGAAAAACTGGAGCAAAAAGAGCTGGACGAAGGAGCCAATATCTCCTTCACCCGGAAAATTCAGGAAGAGATGTCAACGATTGAAAAATAACTCAAAGCGATACCCGGACCAAAAAATTAAAGGAAAACGGCCGTGAACAAGAAACAATTACTGATAACAATAATAGCGGGAGTTATAAGTTTTGCGGGGGCTTTTGCCTTCGGATGGCTCACCAGGCCGGCCCCAATACCCCCTGAGACCAAAAATACTGAGCCGAATCGTCCGGCTGTCGCCGATGCCAATAAGCCGGAACTGGAAACAGCAGTCAAAGACACCGCTACGGCAGGTGATGCCGAGAAGATTGTGCTGACCGAGAAACAGCTTAAAAGCCTTGTTCTCGATGTCCGGGAAAAAATGAAAGAGTACAACAGAAAACTGAAAGACCTCGAATCGACCGAACAAAGACTGCAAATAGCTCAGAACATTCTAAAAGATGACATTGAGAAACTGAACAACCTGCGAATCGAGCTTGCGTCGTCCGTTGCCCGTCTCAAAGAGGAACAAAACAAACTGCTTGCCAGCAGAGTTCAGGTTGAAAAGGCCGAAAAGGACAACCTGACGGTAATCGCAGCCACTTACGACAAGATGGATTCCGCCAGCGCCGCCAAGATATTGACTAATATGTGTGCGAGCCCAACCCAGGTCGGCGGTGCAAGCAGTTTCGATGATGCGGTAAAAATCCTGCGGTATATGACCGAAAGAAGCAAGGCCAAGGTGCTTGCCGAACTGGCTGTCTCAGAACCGAAACTCGCAGCGGGCCTCAGCCAAAAATTGAAACTGGTAATTGAGAAAGAGTAAATTATGGACCTCGCAACAATACTTGGCTCTATTTTGGGTTTGGCGGTAATCCTCGGAACAATCTTCTATGAGGGAAACATAGGTATATTCTTTAACATTCCCGCCATAGCAATTGTGTTCGGCGGTATGACCTGCGCAACTATGATACACTTCTCAATGTCCCAGTTTTTGAGTATTTTCAAAATAATCAAAAAGACACTATTCCAGAAAATCACGTCTCCGCAGGAGATAATCCAGAATATGGTCAATTATGCCGCCATAAACCGCAGGGACGGCGCGCTGGCGCTGGAGCAGGAACTGGGCAAAATCAGAGACCCGTTCCTCGCAAAAGGGCTTCAAATGCTGATAGACGGCCAAAACGAGGAGTCAATCCGCGAACTGCTGGAAATGGAGATTCAGTACCTGCAGGAAAGACACTCGGTCGGCAAAAAAATGCTGGAATTTATGGGGTCATCCTGCCCGTCGTTTGCGATGGTCGGCACCCTTATCGGATTGATAAATATGATGAGCAGGATGGAGAACCCGGAAGAAATCGGTCGAGGAATGGCCTGCGCACTGGTATGCACATTTTACGGGGCACTTACAGCCAATCTTCTGTTTTTGCCGCTGGGCGGAAAGCTCGGCCAATACTCGAAGGCGGAAAAAATCTCTATGGAAATGGTCCTTGAAGGATTGTGTGCGCTGGCCAGAGGTGAAAACCCAACAGAGGTGCGTGAAATGATGCAGGTCTTCATTTCGGCAAGACGCAGGGAAGAAGTAAAAATAAAGGTCTGATGGCAAAAAATCCGGCTCCACCACAGGAAGAAGAAGGCGGCGGCGAAGGGGCGCCTATTTGGATTATATCATTTGCAGATATGGTGTCCCTGCTGATGGCGTTTTTTATAATGCTCTCAAGCTTCTCCTCCCTCGGCGACAAGGAAGCAATGGAGCTTAAACAGGTTATGAAAACCGCCCTGGCACCTTATGGCGGCTTCTTCCAGGCACGTCATCAGCCGGGATTAGTGTCTATGCCGGAAGCCGAAGGACAGACCAACCAGGGCAGTGAGAAGCCCACCCTCGAAAATGAGGCAAACAATAAAGGCCTGAAGGAAACAAGAAGTGACAATTTCAAAACTGACAAGGTGTTTTTGGCCGAATCGAGCAAAATATTCTGGGCAGACGGAGTGGCATTGTCGGCTGAAGGCAAAAAATTCCTCGATGCGATAGCCTTATTCGCAAATCAGGCGGCGGGCAGGCTTATAATAAGCGAGGACGGCCCTTTTCTAAAACACGATGACCTCGGAATCTTCCGGGCAATTGTGGCGACAGAATATCTCTGCGGCAAAGGCGTCCTGAAAAATCGCTGCAATATTGCGCCGAAACCCACCTCAAAAACCGAAGATTTGAACACAAAAAGAATGCTCGAAATAACTTTCCTCGAAGAAGGCGTATACAAATGAAAAAATCACCACCTCCTCCTGCTCAGGAAGAAGGCGGCGGCGAAAAGGCGCCTATCTGGATAATTTCATTCGCAGATATGGTCTCGCTGCTGATGGCATTCTTCATAATGCTGCAAACAATGGCGGCAACCAGAAGCGGAACACTCTGCAACCGAGGCACGGGAATTTTTGAAGAAACAATTAAGGGATTCAAGACTTCCGTTTCAGGGTTAGGCGTGTTCTCCGGCAAAGGATATAAAGCGATGGAGCTTAACACCAACAAGGCATATTACGCCGCAGCCGGCGACAGCAACGATGTTTCAGGTAGACTTATCGACGCAAGGCAGGAAAAATCCCGGCGATTATTCGGCACAATCAGCAAATTTGCCAAAACTCTCAAGCCCCAGATACGCGGCGAAAAACCCAATTTCGTCATAACTCCAATAAAGTTTGAGGCGGGGCAGGCCGCACTGAATGAACCAGCCAAACAATTCTTAATCAAATTCGCAGATGACCTGAAACAATCGACCAAAGCCGGCGGAACGGTAATATATATCGTAGGAATTGCTCAACAGGAGGCAACCATAAAGCAGCAGTGGGTGCTGTCGGCCAAGCGGGCACAGGCTGTTGTGGATTTCCTGCGAGGTATGCTGCCTTCGGCGTCTGAATGGCCTATTTACTCCTGGGGGGCAGGACTCGGCGGTGACTGGGTGGACAGCAAAATTCCGGCCTCCGAACAGTCGCAGATATTGATTGCAGTCCTAAAAACAGGGTGATTAAGCCGGCATGTGTCAAATTTTTCGACAAAGGTCTGATATTCCCACATAAATTTTGGCTGATTTTGCGCTAAAAAACGCCATTTATTGCCAATTCGGCTCTTCGGCACACTATTTGCACTTAAAAAATTGTAAGAAAATCGAATTTTGGTGCGTTTTTTTAGCGTGTCGGAGCATAGAAAAAAAATCATTGTGTCCGTAGCTGCGGCTGCATTATGTGCGGCTATGCTGCTGCTTTTTTTATGCCGGGCAAATCCCGCAGGGGCGGCAGAACCACCAGCCGGCGATACAAGTCCATCTGCTGTAAACACACCCAATTTTTACGCAACAAAATCAAATAACCTCGGGGAGTTGTTCTACAAAATGATGGCATCTGTAATACTGATAGTTATCCTCGGCGGTGCAGCGATGTATGTTTCAAAAAAGTTTCTGCCGAGAATTGTCAGCCAGGGCGGTAAAAACATTCATATTCTCGAAACAACCTATCTGGGGCCGCGAAAAATGGTGCATCTGCTCAAGGTAGGCGAAAAAAAGCTTCTGATAGGCAGCACTGGCGACAATATAGCTATGCTGGCTGATGTAACCGACGCCCTGACAAATAAAACCGCAGAAAGTTGAGATTATAAATGGCCTGCAAATCTTTCAGATTGTTCTTCATTGCTCTAATAGTCCTAGCGGCTGCTGAATTAGCCTTTGGTCAGGCGGCGAATAATACGACCGGCTCAATGCCGAGCATAGGGGATTTAATTACGGTAATAGACAAGGCGGCAACCAGCAAAACCGAAGGCAAAGACTGGTCGACTCCCATAAAGCTTGTGATTATCTTTACGGGGCTTGCGATTCTGCCAAGTCTTGTAGTGATGATGACATCCTTTACACGAATAGTGATTGTTCTGTCTTTTATCCGGCGGGCGCTAACCACTCAAAGCATCCCGCCAACGATAGCAATTATGGGTCTGGCAATGTTCCTCACGCTTTTTACTATGGCCCCCACATTTTCAAAAATAAACACCGATGCCATCGGGCCTTATCTTGCGAACAAAATCGATTTCGATACGGCAGCGGAAAGAGCCAAAGACAGTATCAAAGAATTTATGCTTCGCCAATGCAGGCAGGCCGATTTGACCCTTTTCCTCCAAATGGCCAAGGTTGAACCGCCTGCCAACCCGATGGATGTCGGTATGCACATTGTTACGCCGGCATTTATCATAAGCGAGTTCCGCACATCATTCGAGATAGGCTGCCTTTTATTCATACCATTTTTAGTGATAGATATGGTCATTGCGAGTGTGCTGCTCAGCGCCGGTATGATGATGCTGCCGCCGATGATGGTTTCGCTGCCGCTGAAACTGATATTGTTTATTCTCGTTGACGGCTGGGGCTTACTGGCTAAAAGTCTCAGCCTGGGATTCAAATAGTATGGACTCCGGTTTCGTTATTTATCTCGGGCGGCATACGCTGGAAACATCGCTGCTTGTGGCTGCGCCGATTCTGCTTACCTGTATGATAGTCGGTCTAATAATAACGCTGTTTCAGGCGGTTACGTCCCTGCGGGATATGACCATAACCATAGTTCCGAAACTCATCGCTGTTGGCGCTGTTATGCTGATTTTCGGCAACTGGATGCTCCAGGTGTTAATCAGGTTCACCAATGAAATCTTCGGCTACATCCAGAATATCGGACACTGACTTATGGGGCTGATGATTGAAAAACTGCTCGGCTTTGTACTGGTGCTGACCAGAATATCGGCTTTTTTCGCAGTAATACCCATCTTTAACTGGCAATCTATTCCTGTAAGAATCAAGACCGCAATGATACTGCTGGTTTCGATTTTCTTTTCGATGATGTTACCTCTGCATATAAAAAAAGATGTATCAACGCTGGAGGCCTCGCTGCTGATAGCCAATGAGGTCATCTATGGTTTTGCTATGGGGCTTATAGTAACCCTCGTATTCAGCGCGGTTAAAGTAAGCGGACTGATTATCGAGCGTGAAATGGGTCTGGCGATGGCTGAAATCCTCGACCCTCTGACCGAAGAAAGCGCCCAGGCGATGAGCATAATCCTGGAGATGTCATTTATACTTCTGTTTTTAAGCGCAAACGGTCATCACTTTTTTCTGTTGACCATACAAAAAAGCTACGAGACGTTTCCCGCAGGCAGCACACCGACAATACCCTCACTGGTCAGGGGAGTAATCGAAGCCGGCTCAACACTGCTGACGGCGGGCCTAAAACTTGCCGCACCGATATTCGGGGCGCTGTTCGTGCTGATAATCACACTGGCTGTCCTGGCACGAATAACCCCGGAAATGAACGTTTTCTTTATCAGCTTTCCCATCACCATAAGCGTCGGTTTGCTGATGGCGACAGCGTTTTTGCCGTTTATTTTCGGATTTGTGAACGAATTTGCTGATTATATGAGCAAGCTGCTGCCGCTTTAAATAGCGGACAGCGAAGAGCGGATAGTTAGAATATGCCGGAGAAACCAGCAACCGAAAAGACGGAACACCCGACGCCGAAACGCCTCTCGGAGGCAAGGTTAAGGGGACACATACCGCACAGCGTGGAGATGACATCATTTGCCTCAATTGTGGTTTTGGTAACAATGATAGTGCTAATGGCCCCCGACCTGCTGGAATGGTTCGCCTTGCAGCTAAAAGACGGGATGTCGGGCAACATATCCGCTTTCGCCGACAGCAAGTCGTTTATCAATTTTATCGGCACGAAACTCATCGGTGCGATGCTGATTACGGCCCCCATTTTTCTTGCGCTTTGCACAGGGGCCACATTATCGCAAATTTTAATCGGCGGATTCAATATCTCAACGCGGGCTTTGGAGCCTAAACTCAACCAGCTAAACCCGTTGGCAGGCTTGGGAAATTTGTTCAACCTCAATTCCGCAGTGAAGCTTCTTTCGGCCATATTAAAACTGGTCTTCGTTTTGATGATTGTCTGGTTTTACTTCAAGGACAAGATAGCCATATTCGCAACTCTTCGCTGGGCCTGGTCGGCACAGATAATCGCAGCCATAGCAAAAATAGTGCTGGGGATGATGATACGCGTTTGCATCGCCCTGCTTATTATAGGCGCTGCCGATGCCGTTTACCAGAAATGGAAATACATTCACGACCTGAAGATGACCAAGCAGGAGGTAAAAGAAGAATACCGTTCGAGAGAAGGCGCTCCGGAAGTCAAACAGCGAATCCGGCAGATTCAGTTCAGGCTTACCTTGAAACGAATGATGCAGGAGGTGCCGAAAGCCAGCGTGGTGCTGGTGAACCCGACACACGTGGCTGTTGCGCTGCGTTACGATGCAAAAACTATGGAAGCGCCAACGGTGGTCGCCAAGGGTGCGGACTATCTGGCGGAAAAGATAAGAGAGATTGCCCTCGCTTATGGCGTCCCCATAATAAGAAGGCCGGAACTGGCGAGGACAATATATTCAACAGTCGATGTCGGCGAACCCATACCGCCGAACCTGTACGTTGCCATAGCGGAAATACTGGCTATGATTTACAGGCTGCGGCACAAAAACAGCGACAAAGTCAAAAGGGCATAAGGGCAAAGGTCTAATGTCGGAATACAATGCCTATAAATTGTGAATCAAATTCGAGCAGAACGGACGATTTGAAGATTGCGGTTCGCAATGAAATTCTGCTCGCCGCCGGTGCAATCGCGGTTATCGCAGGCCTTTTGTTGCCGCTGCCGACGCATATTATCGATATGCTTCTAATATTCAGCATATCCCTGACGGCAGCGATATTGTTAATCACCCTGCCGGCACAGGGACTCTCGGAAATACCCGGATTTCCGCTGCTGGTCGTGATGGTAACAATACTGCGTCTGGCTTTAATTGCAGGTTGCAGCAGGCTGATATTTTCCCAGAACAATCCGGGAATTATTATTAACGCATTCGGCGGCATCTTCGTCAAAAATCATTATGTGCTTGCCGGCCTGGGCTTCGGCGTGCTGGCGATAATTCTTTTCGGATTTACTTTCAGGGCAACCAAAGGCATCAGCACAGCGGCAGCAGAGTTCATCGCCGTTATTCTGCCTGTCCGGCAAATCGGCATTGACTGTGACCTTAACGCCGGCATTATCGACGACGAGGCGGTCATCGGTCTGCGTGAGAAAATCGCCCGCGAGAACAGTTTCTTTAGCGGAATGGGCAGTGCCGCAAAGTTTATGCGGTATGACGCCGCCATCGAAACGGTAATCGTTATCATAAATATCGTAGGCGGTATGGCGATGGGGGTAATGTCGCCGTTGAATAATGACGTATCGGTAAAAGATTATGCCACAATGTCCGTTGGCGCAGGGATGATGTCTCAAATACCGGCCCTGCTCATCGCCGCAGGCTGCGGTTACCTTGTCCGGAAAAATTCCGGGTGGCCGGCCAATAACAGAACCGCCGGCAGAAAACCAGCATTCCTGTCCGAAAACAAAATTAGCCTCAGAAAAAAAGTGGTTGCCAGAGATGTTCAGTGGTTTGATGAGAAAGCTGAAAATAAAGGGGGTGGTATCGAGCTGTGGAGCTGGGAGAAAATCAAAAACAACGACAGCTACAAAACAATCGCAGGGTTGATTGGAAACAAAGCGGCCAACAAGGTCATTTTGACGGCTGCCGAAAAAATTGAAAAACTTCCGGTAACGATACCGGTTAATATTGCGATGTGCCTGGTACAGGATAATAAAAAATGCCTCCTGATAGACCTTGACCTTGAAAGATATGCCATATCAAAGGTGTTTGACATCGACAACACAAACGCCGGCTCGGAAGCAATTGCAACTCCCGTCAAAGGGCTGTGGGTCTGGCCGGGGTCCCGGTTTACCAGCGACAAGAAAAATAATATTAAAGAGATAATTGCACACCTGAAAGGCGGGTATGATTATCTGATTATTTACGCCCCAAATATAAAATTATTGGCGGATTATGCGGAAATTACCTGCTGTATCAACTCGGCAATGCTTTTCAGCTCAGAAAGGAATTCCGGAAGTGCCGTTATGGGTGATTTTCACAAATTGCTGGCCGGTTACGGCTGCGAGTTTCTTAAACCTGCTGAAAACCCAGTTTGATATACATGACTATTTTAAGCCTAATGCCGCCATCTGACCCTGTATCAAAGTCAGATTTTTTTCAAGAGCGGCAAACTGAAGCTTCAATCTATCCGCCTCTTTGGAAAGGCGGTTCTGCTCGGTATCGATTTTATCCTGGAGGTGTTTTATTTGGTCGCCTGTATATTCCTGGTCGATTTGAATAGAGCCTGTCGTTGCCTTGAGCATCTTATTGAGCATATCCTCCATTGCTCCCGCAAACCCCTGCTTTACGCTGACAACAACGGGATTCCCATCTGTACCGTAAGTCCCATCCTGACTTAAATCAACACTAAGTTGAAGACCGTTCTCCGAATACACCGGCTTGCCATCGTCATTGAAAGTGCTGTTGCCGGTAAGGATATTGCCGTTAACCGTTAAATCACGATACGTGGACTCTGTTGAGAGTTTAATTTTGGCATACTCAATCTGGTGGCTGGTAATTTTAACCTTGACATCATACGTCCCTGCGGTGGTATAATTACCGCTGGCACCGTAAAACTCGATGGTGTTGCTGCTGCTGTTACCTGTCTTGTCGGCCCCGATTATCGCAAGCACATCCGTATAATTCTCAGCCACCGCCTTGTCGAAGACAGCGGTGTCCAGAGTCAACATTCCGTTTTTGTCGAGTTCAAGGCCGATATGGCCGGGCGTCAGGAATGCATCAATATCCTTTATGAACCCATTGGCCTGACTAAAAAGCGGGGTAACAAGCTGCGTTTTTATAGTAGAAACGACATAATCACCCATCAGGATGCCGGCGGTCTTCAAAGTATCATTATAGCCGGTCTTCTCCTGGGCATAGGCGACCATACCGTTATAGGCGGTAATCATTGAATTTAGTTTATCTTTAACCGCAGCAATATCTCTGGTCAGATTGACCTGGGCAGTGCTGGTGTCGTGCAGATGCAGCGTCAGGCCGGGAATAACATCATTTACAGTATTGGAGCTCCTGTGTATCCAGCCATCAACTCCCTTGTTCGTTTCTGTAAAGGATTCATTGCTTAAACCCGTCAGCGCCGAGGTATCAATAGCTATCATACTGACATCGCCTGCCCCGGTGGTGAACTCAAACGTCATTGAGCCGCCATCGGCAGTCAGCATATCACTATAATCCTTCACAGTTATATCACCAATGCCGACGTTCGGCAGAGCTTCGAGTGCATCCTGAATTGTGCCTAAATCAGCATCATAAGCAATTTCGCCAGTGGTTTGTCCGTTATAGGTCAGGTGGAAATGCCCCCCTGAAGCCTGACCTGACCAATTCAGGGTCTGCAATTCAGCCGCAGGAGTGGTCTGTGGATAACCATCTATTTTGATTTTGGAATCGAGGGCGGCCTGAGTCAAAGTAAAATCGTTTTGTGTATAGCCCCCCAGGGTTGCCGATGTTGTCCCGCCCTGCGTTATGTTCCAGTTCGCTTCCTCATCAGGCAAAGTAAGCGTCGATGAGCCTGTTCCGTGATTCCACGTCAGGGCAATAGAAATATTGCTGGCGCCGTAATTATTCTCCGTCAGGACGATTTTGCCATTTTCGAGAACCGCTTTTGCTTTTCCGTCAAAGGCCTCGTTAATCTCCGAAATAAGATGCATAACCTTCGTATTCGCAGTTACATTAAGGTCTACCTGCGCTATTGCGTTACCGTAACGGTCGGTGCCTGTGATTTGTATCTTCTCGCCGCCTGTGAGAGAGCCGCTGAACTGGTCAAGGTCGGTTATCTTCGTATCCATAGTGGCGTTGTTGCCGTCGGTTGTAAGAGTGTTTTTCATCGCCCAGACTTCGGTGTTGCTGGGGTTGACGGAAACCTTGTAATCAGTGCCTGCCTCATTGCCGCTAAGCACCAGATGATATTTGTTGTTATAATACAGTAGGCTTGCTGTAACGCCGGGGTTATTCGCATCATTGTTGATTAAACCGACCAAATCTTCGAGAGTCGTCCCCGAAGTGGTCGTTATACTTGTCTCTTTATTGTTATAAGAATATATGAAGGCCCCCGCCCCCACCAAATCCTCCTTAAATTGAAGGCCATTTGAATGGACCCACCGCTCGGCATTGGCCAACTGATTGATTTCAACAGTGTGATTGCCTTCAAAGGCATCAGAACCTGCCTCGGCTGTCAAAATATCAGTATCACTGGATGTGGTCTGAAAAGAGCGCAGCTTGTCTGCATCAGACAGGTCGCTAATAGTACTTTTTAAGGAATCAAGCTTGCTTTCCAGCGTGCTTAAGGCGTCTTTTTTCTCGTTATAGCTACCGAGACGATTTTTATATATATTAAGCCGGCCGCTGTCAGCGGCGATAAGCTGAGAAATGAGCGAGTTTGTATCGATACCGGTGGAAAGGCCTGGAAAACTTAAGGTTGCCATTTCTATCTACCCTTTCTGTTCAAATTTTCACAGTCTCACAAGCCTTTATGAATGCGTATCTTGTGCCTGCTTTATTATTATCGTCCAAAAACCACTCTTAGTTAACTATTTATTTCTTCCTGACTGGTTATCGGACCTGATTAACAAGCGGCCTGCTGCACCATTTGTGAGTATTCATTTTTGACAGATTCACATTTTTCCAGCAGTTGGCGAACCTGCTGGTTTTCAGGGTCTGTCTCGAGACAACTGCTCACCTGCGAACAAGCCAGTTCAAAAGCTTTGTTGGCATAATCAGGTATATTCTCCTTTACGTAAGTTTGCCCGATTGTAAGACAAGTTGCAGCAGCCTTACATTTGGCATGCAACTGCCTGACTTCCGGCGGTATCTTGTCCCACTGGACATCCGGGAACAATTCGTCGGGACCAAACGTCTCGGCAAACCGCTTGATAACTTCAAAATGACATTGGGCCTTCTGAACGCTGTAATCTCTTGTCAGACTATCGGCAGAAATCCTTCGCAGATACAATGCTCCACATAAATGATACGCATTCAGGCCGTTCTTCACAAAACGCCTTACCATATCATAGTCCTCCCCCACCAGAAGGCTTTCGTCATAAAATCCGATTCTGTCAAAAACATCTCTTTTTATACAGGTCCTGAACGGCACAACAGGAAAACCCTTACGGAACAAGTCGCTGATGAGCAATTTCCGGTCTGCATACTCGGGTCGCTTAATCACCCGAACCGGATTATCATCTGCATCAATGAGGCAATCATCGCAATAAACCATATCAGCCTCCGGATGTTTCTCAAATTCCTGAAGATGTAAGGCAATAAAATCATGAACCATCATATCATCCGAATCAAGAGGTATAATATATTGTCCCCCTGCCCTGCTTATGGCAAGATTTCGCGCAGCAGATGGGCCCTTATGTTCATTATAAAAGTATTTGATTCCTGCGTCTTTGAAACCGGCAATGATATTTTTTGTGTCATCTGTTGAGCCATCATCAACAATAACAAGTTCAAAATTTCCATAGTTCTGAATCAAAACGCTTTCAATTGCCTTTACGATGTATCCGGAGGCATTATAGGCCGGCATTATCACCGAGACCAGCGGGTTATCATCCTTTCCTTCCGTCCGAAGCCGCCTCTCACCGGTAATCCTGCTACATTTTTCCTCGGTTGCTTTGTTTCGCTCGTATTCATCTATCCCTTCTTCTATAATTGCCAGCAGTTCTTTGGCGTCCTTATGCTCCGGCTGAAGCTTCAACTCCAGCTCGCACTCCTCTCTGGCTGAATACAGTCTGCCAAGTTGAACATAAGCGACGGCTGTGACAAAATGCATATTAGGCAGCTTCCTATCGACAGATGCAAAACCGAAATATTTAAACGCCTCCTCCATATTCCCATTCTTAAAGCTCTTGACTCCCTTTATGAGAAAATCCTTAGACCTCTTTTTCAATTGATTTGCATAATCGACCATAGCCCTGGAAGGGTATATATGCCCCGAAGACCGGCCTGTAAACGTATTGGTTCGCCCGGCTGCATTTTTAAGAATCAACAGGTCTTCACGCCTAAAATATTTGCCGTAATATCCCTCAAAAATACCATAATCAGGATGCTTTTGTCGCAGATATTCCCTCGATTCTCTCTGTTCATTTTGTTTCTTCCTGGTTATCCCTTTATCATTAACAGGGTCGTGATACAATACAGCTTCAGGGAAATAAATCTGCTTTCTCATATCAGGCTCAACTTCTATTAACCGGCGAGACAAGTCAATTCCGCCCCCGCCTCGAATAATCTTGTCGTCCCAGCCGCCCACTTTATAAAATTCTGCCGACTTGTAGGCTGAATTCCCCTCCTGGTGTGAAAGGTAGGGGAATGGTTTGGGGCCGTAATAGTGGCAATCTCTATACGGCCCTGCATTTTTATCTTTTGGCCAGGTCGCTCCGCGAACAACAACAGCATCATATTTCTCAAAGGCCCTGATATATGCGCGGGTAAAATTTTTATCCGCTATGCCGTCATCATCAAGAAATATAATGATGGGCGCCTGGGCAAAAACCGCCCCGACATTCCTGGCCAAATACGCCCCCGTATTTGTATTCAGCCTTACATAGGTGTCGATAAACGGCATCAACCTGTCAAATTCGCTGTCCCCGGCTCCATTATTGACAAAAATCAGCTCGAAATTCGTGCCACGCTGCGACTCCAGCGACTGAAAGTTTTTAATTGTATCAGGGTTAAACCGCCACGAAATAACCACGACAGATATATCAGGTGCCGTCACCCTCCGGCGGTATGTAACCGAATGGAAACGTTCTCTGTACAGTCTGTATTTGTTTTCCCATCCCCTTTTAATCAAACGTGAACAGAAATCATTAAATTGCTCCGTATAGTCCTGATGTGTTCTGCGCACTAATTGCGTTTTTGTCAACTGCCAGGGAGCATCAGAAACAGCACCAAATCCCATTACTATTTTTGTGCCAGCTAACTCTTTGTTGACGGTCATCTCTTCTTTGCGCTCCGCAGAGTTGATAATACATTCGTGGTTCTGGTGAGCGATGGTAACAGCCTCAGTGGCATCCACAACCGGCTTACCCCTCGAAATCGGCTCGCCCACAAGCCAGTTGTCCCATGCGGTACGTCCCAGACCAAATGAAGGCATCTCAGGCCAGAACCCTTTGGTAAATACGAAGTAATCTATGCCGCGGTCTATATGTAAAGAGCCGGCAGCGGCTATATGAGTCCGGAGTTCATCCTCCCACTTTTCATTCTCAAAATTCAATGGCTCATCTATGTTAACATCCCATCGCTGTCCCATCATCAGAAACTCATTGAAATGCGCCGCCACACGCTGCACAGCCGGCATAAAATCGCTCATTAGGATAATATCAGAATTGATATACATAAGAATATTGTTCGAGGCAACAGCCCGGGCCTTTTCAAATATATCATTAACTAATGGCGTACCATATCCATTTCGCCTCACATCTGGAATATGTTTAATCCCAAACTCTTTGGCAATCTCCGCCACACCTTCGTCATTGCCTAACAATATAACCTCCGGTCTGGGTTTAAGCAGCGTCCAGCTCTTTACGGCGTTTTTTTGAATTACCGCCGTCTTACCGCAAAATGCCTTCGGCATCGCGAAAACGGTCAATCCATCTCTCTGGGGATTTAATTCGGTCTGCCTGTTTTGTATATCAGGAAGAAGGTTCGCCTCTTTCGGGTCGGTATCCGGTTCGCCCGCTTTAATCCTTTCATATTCATCTATCGCTTTTTCTATTTGCTTTAGCAGGTCCTTAACACCTCTGTGTTCCGGCTGGAGCTTCAACTCCATCTCGCATTCCCTCCTGGCCGCATATAGCCCGCCAAGCTGCACATAAGCGGCTGCTATGGAAAAATGCAGATTAGGCAACTCCTGATTGATGGACGCAAGACTTAAACATTTCATCGCCTCATCCATATTTCCGTCCCCCAAATGCTTAACGCCTTTGGCAAGCCAATCTTTAGCCTCTCTTTTCAGCCGAATAATATAATTGGTCACGGCTTTGGCAGGATATATATGTTCTGAAGACCGGTTCGCAGACGCATTAATATGGTCGGCGGCTCCTCTGTTAATCAATAACTCTTCCCTTTGAAAGTATTTGCTGAAATATTTCTCATAAATTCCACAATCAGGACGCTTCTGTTTCAATTGCTCTTCTGACTCCTTCTGCCGCGGTTTTTCCTCTGCGATTGCTTTTTCATCATCGACTGAATCGTGATACAAAATCGCATCAGGGTAGTAAATTTGTTTTCTCATATCAGGCTCAACATTTATCAAGCGGTGAGACAGGTCGACACCACCCCCACCCTGAACAATTTTATCACCCCAGCCGCCCACCCGATAAAACACAGCCGCATTGTATGCTGAATTCCTCTCCTGTTGCGAAATGCAGGGAAACGGCCTGGGGCCATAATAACAGGAATCCGTATACAGCGGGGCATTTTTGTCTGCGGGCCGGATAGCACCATGTACGGCGATAACATCATACTTCTCAAAAGCCCTGATATACGCACGAAGCATATTCTCATCAGCTATGCCGTCGTCATCAAGAAACAAAATAACAGGTGCCTCCGCAAAAACCGCTCCAATATTTCTTGCCGAATTAACTCCTGCGTTCCAGCTTAATCTCACATAAGTGTCAATAAACGGCGCCAAAGCGCCAAATTCATCTTCATCCGCCCCGTTACTGACGAGAATCAACTCAAAATTTACATCCTGCTGCGACGCCAGCGATTGAAGACTCTTGACGGTATCAGGGCAAAACTTCCGCGAAGTAACGACGATGGAAATATCAGGTGTCACCACCTGCCGGCGATACATAACCGAATGAAAACATTTCTGATACAACTTAATCTTGCTCTCCCATCTCCTGGCAATCAGGCGGGAATAGAAATCACTGAGTTGCTTTGGGTATTCTTGATGTTTTCTAAGTACCAGTTGTGACTCTGTCAACTGCCACGGAGTATCAGAAACGGTGCCAAACCCCATTTCTACCTTTCTGCCGGCCAATTTCCTGTTGACAGCCACCTCTTCTTTGCGATTCGCTGAGTTGATAACAGATTCGTGATTCTGATGAACTACGGTAACAGCATCAGTGGTATCTACAACAATTTTACCCTTCTCCAGCGGCTCTGCTATAAACCAGTTATCCCACGCACATCGTCCGATGCCAAAATCAGGTATAAATGCCCAAAAACCTTTGGTAAATGCAAAGTAATCTATCCCACAATCAGGATGCAAAGTGCCGGCAGCAGATGTGCGAATCCGCAGATGGTCTTCCCATTTTTCATCTTCAAAATCCAACGGCTCATTCACATCGAGGTCCCATCGCCGACCTATCATCAGAAATTCATTGAAATGCGATGCTATGCGCTGCACAGCCGGGGTAAAATCGCTCATCAGAATAATGTCGGAATCGATGTATACAAGAATATTGTTGGAGGCAGCACTCTGGGCCTTTTCAAACAGGTCGTTTACCAAAGGCGTGCTATATCCATTTCGTTTCACGTCCGGAATATGCTTTATACCAAACTCTCTGGCAATCTCCGCCACGCCTTCATCATTACCGAACAGTATAATCTCCGGCTTAGGCTTAAGCAGCATCCAGCTTTTTATGGCATTTTTCTGGGTTATCGCTATATTGCCGCAAAACGCCTTTGGCAGTGCGAAAAGGGTGACATTACCTCCTTTTGCCTGCCGAATCTCTAAGACCGGCCTGTCCCGATGCTCGATAAACCGGTTTATATCCTCATACAGAATTTTAGCTTGAGAATGTGGGCAGCGACCGCTGATTTCCAGTCGTAACAATTCCTGCGCCGCTTTAAAGTCTCCCCCGCGTGCAAAACAAATTGCCCGGGCATAATATGCCCCTCTGATATCAGGATTAATATCAAGAGCCTTCTTAAATCCCGCCTCTGCCTCTCTTATGTGCCCGGCACCGTAAAATTGTGTCCCCCTTTCGCATAAAACAGATGCTTGCCGGTCTTTTTCTGCGTCCTCGCCGGGGTAAACACCAAACTCTTCAACCGGATTATACCGAACACTGCCTGACATTCGCTCGAACTCTCCCCTGTCAAAACCCTCGTCCGCCCTCTCAAATACCTTAGGTTGTCTAAACGCCACTACCTTGTTGCCGGGTCTAAAAATAAGCTCTATTCGATTGTGGTTTATCCACTCCATCAAAGGTATTACCTCTCGAAAACCAATAAAAAACCCTCCTTTCCAATACGGTGCATAATAACCTTCAAAGCACAAAAGCCTATCAATCTCATTTACAATGATTTTTTCAAAAAACCTGCACACACTATCTTTCGATACAGCTTGCTGGCTATGCCAGAGGTCGTCTATTATTATGATGCTATCGGACGGTAATATCGGTATCATATTGTCAATAATATGCCTCATAATCAGAACGTTGGTTGTGTCATGGGCATCAATATACAACATCATCCTATCGCTGTTAGACCAAAGCCGGCTAAAATTAGTCTTTAATATGTCTTGCTCCAAAAATTTTACTTTGGAAAAATCGGCGGGAAGAATTTTTTGACTCTTCAGTAACGCTTTGAACGACAAATCAACGGCAATAATTTCCGCCTCGCTTTTTGCCGCAAGCCAGGCACGCAATGAAAGTCCTGAAAGCGTCCCCAGCTCTACAATCTTCGTAGGATTATGGCGATGAACCATATCAACCAGCGTTTTCAAAGACTCCGGCGTTTGGTCGCGATAATAAAGACGATTCTGTGCCAATGCCAATGTATCTATCCATTGTTGAAAAGGCCGGTGATTATAATCCTGTACATTCGTTTGAGTGCCGCTATTCTGTCCTTTCCGCCCGCTGCCTATGATGTGCTCTTCAAATCTTGCTGCTCCATAACCCCAGTTTCTATCATTATTCGTTATAGGCCGGTTCTCCTCTATCATCCTGTGACACCAGGGTAAATAATCCCTTCGATAGTCCAAACTTGGATAAATTTCCGTTATTCGCTCCCTCTCTGCAGCGGTGCAATGGGCCCAACTAATATCATGCTCGATGTGATATATTCTCATCGGGTCAGAAAGGATAACCTGGCGCAACCTGCTTGAATATACCATTCGCAGAAACAACCCGTCCACATATATCGACCACAGCGGCACTTCAGGATGTCCCATCAATGAGTACCATTTCTCATAAGCCATCAGAGTGAAATCCCCGCAGGCATACGTGTGAAGTTTCGTCTGCGCAGCCGAACAATCAGAAGGATTCAGTTCAAATTCTGATATGCTCTTGGTGCCGTCGACAGTCTGAACACGCACAACGTTATTCCGACAAAATTCCAGCTGCTCTTCAATTCCTATATCTGTCGGTATTGTTTTACAGCCCACATCATACCTGTCGACCCGGTAGAAACAGTTCTCATCGAGCTGTCTGGCTGCCAAAAATTGCATCAACTCATCAGAAAACAAAATATCGATGTTGGTCGCCAGAACAAATTTACCTATTGCCCTCCTTATACCGACGTTTTTAGCGGTCATCTGAAAGAACGGAATTTTGTCCGAATTGCCTATGCTGTTGTGGATTTCGGCAGGCACCTCAATAAATCTAACGGTTAGAGGTCTCAAGTCATCCGGCCACTTAAGTACCTCATAAAGCCGTTTTTTGTCTGCGGGCGGGTTCCATTCAACTATAATCAGTTCCGCATCCAGATTAAATCTCTTGCACTGTGCAGCCAGTCCATTCGTAAATACCTGCATCCTGTGCAGCATATTACTATCGTAATCATCGTTGCGGGAGGTAACGACAATACTTAGATAAGGCCCCGTAGAAACCAAATCAGTCGATTCCCTCTCGCTCTCACGCATCATAATGCCATTCTCATCACAAACCGAATCTTTAACGGCCTTTTCAATAACCTCTGTCCCGTCGTTTTTGCCCTCATCAGGCGTATTATCTTTGATTTTAAAAGCGGCTGACTCTCTTGTCTGGTTTGAATCTTCTTCTCGAGCCTGCAATTTGTTGCGGTCATCCGATTTTAGAAACGCCAGAAGTTTGCTCTGCATAACCAGCACACAATCACGGTGTCCCCATACCTGATTGCGAGGCATAACCTTTCTGTTCTCGAACAAATCCTTGTCATATTCTCCTTTATGAGGCTGTCTGGTCTCCGCAAAACGCGTGGAATCAGGATGCTCTCTGTGATATACCGGCGGAATGGCAATCGGTCGCAATCCAAGCCGCGTCGCAAACATTACCGCCTCAGAATCAAGATGAAGAACGTGCCGCTTTGATTCGCTGTATCCACGTATTAACTCCCACCCTGCCCGTGTCAACGCCGTAAAATCTCCGGCTGCTTCCCCGTATCTCGGACCAAGGTCAAAAATCTCCGTCAGCTTAAGTTCGCTTTCATTTTGAGGCAGCGGGCCGCTGCAAACAAAATCATGTCTCGGCGCCCTGTAGATACACCTGTCATCAGGAACAAGGTTCTTAAGGTATTTCGCAAGAGCATCAGAAAATAAAATGTCTCCATTTGTTGCGATAATAAGGCCCTCACCGGAATGTGCAATACCGATATTTTTTGCGGCAAACTCCTGAAAATGAACAGGTGCTTCCTGCGAAGTTTCAACGATTTCGTTAGGGACCATAATGCACCGGCAATTGTCAAACTTCTCAGCCAATCGCGGAGAAAGCCAGTCCCTTCCTTCCTCGCGGCCCCATTCAACAAACCAGAATGTATGCTCAACACCATATTTGGCAAACACTCTTACATTCCAGTTGAGTATTTCCATTACCCTGTCGGCAAAATTGCTGCCGCCGTGAAAATCGTTTCTTCCTGAAAAAACTATGTGTATCATATTCAGCACATCCCCAAAGAAGCAAGGTCGCTGACCCATGTGTCCACATACGTTCTCATACAACGCGGCAGCTCGACTATGGCATCCAACAACGCATAAACAGCCAGTCGAAAATCTTCCGCCGGACAAGCCCCTGTAAGTTTTACCTCTAACAAAGTTTTTATAAGTTGCTGCTGAAAACGCATCCCTTCTATCTCTGCTCGTAAATCAGATAAATTGTTATGTGGATTCCTTTTCTGAAAAGTAAAAGGCCGGCCGTGTCTGACCCTGTATCCATACTTCCACGCAATGACCTGTCCGATATAGCCGGGAATAATATCATCAAACCGCATCAACCCATAACTGTAAGGCTCAATACAAGACTGCGACCATAGCATGTTGGCCGGCATCAATTCCCGCACTATAATGGTGTTCTGCGTATCGTATGGACACATAGTGCCTTTATCGAGTACCACATCCTGAGCCGGATAGCCAACTACAGTCGGATTCTTCACCATTCTGGTCATTGCATCCACGTCCGGCGAACCTAATGGAAAACCGGCAATGACCCCTATGTTCTCAACGCCTTTTTTGGTTGAATATTTTTGTCCCTTTCCTATCAGCCACCAGGGATAACCTCGAGGAGTGATGGAACAACCGTCTTCGGTTTTGGCCTCCCTATAACTATCATACCACCCCGATTCGGAACTTATAATGGTGCATTCCTGCTGACCAAACCGGACGTGCTCTGCCCAATCTTCGAGCGGCACATTATCATCATCGACAGTGTAAAACAGTTCGGCACCTTCCTTTAACGCAAACAGATACGCTATATTTTTGCGTGCGTAGCAGTTCCACGGAACCGCCGCGGCGTGGGTAAAACCAAGTTTCATTTGTGTCTGCGGGTCTAAGTAAAGCCCGCCTATTTCCTTACAAATTTGTTTATTAGCATCATGTGGTGTTTTAAGGTCGCCTGCCACTATCGGCACCCACCCGGGACAACGCTCCTTAATCTTATACAAACCTTCAGCTACATAAATCGTTGTAAGAATCACCACCTTCATTCTAAAAACATACCTTCTTTTTTATTGCTTCTGGAAACAATCCAAAATCTACCTTATCGAACATCTGTTTATTTGCGCGGTAACACATAAATGCCAACCAAATTCTTTCTCCAGCCAGTGAAACATACCGTCCGGCAGGTAACGAAAATACCATTCCTTGACATACCGATAGTTTTTATATTCTGATACCTTGTAAGGAAAAATATGACTGACAGTTATGTCCTGCATCTCGAAGCCGCTAAGAAGCTTCTGCACTGTCTTTTTCGTATAACTATAAGTAACAGGACAGCCGGTCTGAGCCTCGGAATACGTTGCAATCAACTCATCCAGATTCCAAAATGCCCCCTTTCCATAAGTCACCAAAATCCAAAAAACCTTCCACGAATAACGGTTATAAACCATTATCTTCAGAATACTGTCCGTTCCCATATATTTTCGAATCTCGGAAACGGCCCTCTGGGGATTCGGAGTATGATGAATGACCCCAAAGGAATAAATCAAATCATACTCCTCTACAGGTACGATTTGAGAAAGCTCCTCGGCATTTGCCTGATGAAAATCGATTTTTAACCCGTAAACCTCTGCATGTCTTCGGGCAATCTCCAGCGATTTTTCGGAGCAATCCACCGCCGTGACCGCAGCACCGGCCCTCGCAAAATTTATCGTGTCCGTCCCTATGCCGCATCCAATCTCAAGAATTCTCTTGCCTTTCCAACACTCAAACTGTGCAAAAGCCGGTACATGAGGCTCGACAAAATACTTTCTTGTCTCGACCTCATCAAAGTATTCTCTGCTGCCGGGCTCTCGTGCAGAGTGCCTGATATTGCAGGGTCTTGCGTCCCAGAAGGTTTGAACCTGGTCAACGGTAACTTCCTGAAATTTTTTCATTTCTTTTTTGACTCACACAAATGAGTTTTTCCCAGCCCCAGAGCTGTATAATTTAATCTTGTGAACGGCTGGTTCCTGAGCATCCTCCAACTGTCCAATAAAATGGCCCCATCACCAACGATTTTGTCGATGCGATGCCAATCCAGTCTCTCAAACTGTGGCGACCTTGTAAGCACAACAACAGCCTGCGCATCCGTTACACATTCGTAAGGGTCTGTAAAATACCCAAACTCGTCACCGAGCTCTTGTTTCGCCTCCTCCATCGCTGCTGTATCGGTAACATTCACTGTATAACCAGCAAATCTGAGCTTCCGGGCAAGTGCTATCGACTGCGATTCTTCAATGACGTGCGTGCCATCTTTATAAGCCAAACCAAGCAAAGCTGCATTTCCACCTTTTGGAATATTTGAGCTTATAACATCAAACAGTCTCTCAACAACCGACTTGTTTATTGCCACCACCTGCGGCCCCAATCGCGCCTCGGCGCAAACGTCTTTCGCAAAGGCCTGAAATGCCAGATTGTCTCGTGGGAAGCACGGACCCCCGAATCCCAGCCCTCCTTTAAGATACTTGCTCCCGATTCGGCTGTCTTTGCCGATGGCATTCGTCACCATATCAATGTCGGCACTATGTATTTTTTCACAGATTGACGCCAGCTCATTGGCAAAACTAATCTTCATTGTTACAAAACAATTCAGGCTTAACTTTGTAATTTCAGCATTAAGTAATGACATCTTTGCAACATACGGATGACTGTCGCAAGTGCTTAAATAAAGTCTCTCAACCGGCTCCGCTGAACGCTCATCAGATGCGCCGATAAGCACCAAATCGGGGTTCAGAAAATCCCGTATCACAGACCCCAGGGCGATAAACTCCGGATTATAAACAAGACCGAAATTTGCCCCGCAGGTTCTGCCGCTCAACCTTTCCAGCAAAGGTTTAAAAGACGCTTCAGCCGACCCGGGCATAACCGTTGAAACAACATTGACTATATGAAAATCATCTTTAATCCCGAGTGTCGGGCCTATCTTGCGCAACACATCTTCAATATGCTCGTTCGAAAATCTGCCGTCAGGTTGGCTTGGTGTCGGAACAACAATCAGCGTAATATCTGAACGCAGAACAGCATCTTCTATATCAGTAGTAGCTTCAAAATTTTCCCACGATTTAGCCATCAGCTCGGACAGCCCTTTTTCCCTGATTCGGCAGCGATGCTCTTTTAACTCCCCGACTAATTTCCTGTCACTATCAACGCCGATTACCTTATGTCCTTTGGATGCAAAACAAATCGCGGTGCAGATTCCCAGCTTACCCAATCCTACTACCGATAATCTCATGCTCTCGCTCCGGACCGATTACAATTTTGTCTTGTCTTTTTATATGCTCAGATAAACTTGTGAGTCATACTGTCGTTTAGAATGACCTGCTCGTATATCTCGTTATGCGGCTGATAGGTACATCGAGGGCATTCATTCCGGATAGCAATACGGTCGTGAATCTTCCAATGCTCCGCGCTGCCCCACAGCTTCGCAATCACTCCGACATCTTCAATGTTCCTGGCAAGCTCAAGTTTTGAGTCGCCCCGTCTGTCACAGCAAAGTCCGACCGTGAAAGAGTCCTTCGGTGCATCCTTACCCGCCGGTGGCTCGATAACAGCGGTCATAAAAATGGCGTGACATTTGGAAAAATAGTTGGCAATGTCAAACTGGGAATTGAACTTGTGTGTTACACCATAAACGCCGAACGTTTCATCGTCCAGTTCCAGCGCCTTTGCGATTTGCTCTTCAAACATCAATACCTCATCCTGAGAGAACACTATTTCATCTCCCGTTCCCAGCTTGTCCCACGTGGTGCCGGCAGGCCGAAAATGAATATTCTTGCACCCTATCTCCTTGGCGAGTTTCGCCGCCTCGTATATCTCGTTGATATTGTCCTTGTAAAGAAGATATTTGTAACTTATGCCGTAGGCCGGGTGTTTCCAGCCTAATTTATTATTATGCATTCTGGCATAATCCGCCAAAGTGGCAATGTTCTCAATAACGCTGTCAAATAAGTTACTGTCAGGCGGCAATCCCTTGAATTTATTGAAAGTTTCCATCCTCGCCGCATCGACAGACACACCTACCCACACCGCCTGAGAAAGCGAATCGACAAATCTGTTTATCAAAATGCCGTTGGTGATAACCCCCACTTCCACATCATTACCCACAACTCTGTCAATAAATACGCCGGTAGCAGGATTCAATAAAGGCTCTCCGCCGCCCGCAATACAGATTGCCTGCACGCCCGCCTCACCGCATCCCGTCCCTTCACCCCAGTGAGGCAAAAAATCGGCAATATTACACAACGCTTTCTCAGATAAAAAACGTCCCCGCTTCCTGCGAACAAACTCCGCGTTACACCAGACACATCGCAGGTTACACACATTGGTGGGGTCAACAGTAATAAGTACCGGCGGCGGAATAGGCTTGCCTCGCTTAATCCTCCTCCATCGCTCAACCTGTGCCAGCAGCTTATAGCTGTTAAACGGATTCCACCGCTTGCTCGGATTCCATTCCTTGTTCTCTCGGTGCTTCGCCGGTTGACCGTCCACTTGTGTCTTCAAATCTGCAACAAGCGTGCCGCCGGAATCGTATGCAGCACCGACCGCCTCGTCACTTATCCCGCTCTTAACCATATCCATTTCCGGAAAATTTAAGATTTCCCGGCCTCACATATTATTACTATAAGTTTCCATCGTTTTTCTGCCCCTGCGAATTTGACTCAACTTTCCACAAACATCAGCCTTTTTAGCTGCAATGGAAAGACATAAAGCCTCATACAACCTTTGCAGAAGCTCCTTACGATTCTTAAATTCAGGCATATCGAGAATCCCTGTATCCAAAATTCTCCCTATCAACAAATCAGCCTGTTCGGTTAAAACCTCAAGCTCATCTGCACTACCCTGCTGGGCCAGTGCGATTTGCTTCTCCAGCAGATTTTGTAGCTCATCCAGTAAATGTTTTTGTTCCTCTATGTGCATCCGACACCGGCTCCCGATAGTCCCGTCCGAACCAGTCCGTGTTCAACCTCCTCAAGCAGATTGGCCGCATCTTTGTTGGCCGGGTCCAGCGTTAAAACATCCATAAGAGTCCTTTGTGCCTGTTCGAGCCGGCCATCCTTCATATAAAGCGCCGCCAGTGTGAACATAACAGAGGTGTCGCCGGGGTGCATATTCAAATACGCCTCAAGATAATAAATGACCTTCGCAAATGACCCCATCCGCCAGGATGTCTGAAACAGCCCCAGAAGCGCCGTCAGATTATCGATATCAAGTTCGAGACATTTCAGATACATCTCAAACGCCTGCTTGTAGTCAGCCTTTTGCTGCGCCACCATAGCCAGACCGGCGTATGCCTTAGCACAATTCGTGTCTAATCGACAAGCCACCCTAAAGGCAATCTCCGCATCTTCGAGCTTGTTTTTCTGCAGCGCAATCACGCCCAGCCCGATATAAGGCCCCGCCTCATCGGGCTCTAACGTCGCCGCCTTTTCATAGCATTGCTGCGCCTTGTCACCATCTCCGACAGAGGTATAGCAATCGCCAAGTTCCTGCAAAACCTCATAGTGCTGCGTCATATTGCGCTCCACGATTAAGTCGTTCCTTGCTGTGTCCATAATAATTCTCTTCCTTCAAGTGTTTTTTTTGCTTTTTCGAGTAATATAATTGCTGATTCAAAATTCTTCTGTTTACGGTTTATTCTCGCCTCCAGCAAAAGCGTGTCCACTACCGGACGCTGCCGGTTGACTTCTCCGCTCAGTTCCGCCGCCCTCGTAAAAACACCGGCCTTGAAAAAAGCCGTCGCAGCCAGCATCTTCATCCAAAGCTCATTCTGGTAATGTTTGGCTATATATTCAAACATCCCGCCTGCCAGTCCCCAGTTTCCATCTTTCTCCGCCAATTGCGCCTCCCTGAGCAAATCGTCAAATTGAAAAGGAATCTCTTCAGGACAAACCTTTTTTATCACGATACCTGCTGCTTTCAGGGATTCACGCAGCGGCAGATTCGGAAAACTTCTGCGGGCATTCAGCAAATCATTTTTTCCAGTCACCACTCCCCAAAACTCATCTGTTGAACCTTCCAGCTCAAACGCCTCTCCGCCGGCTGAATTATTAATCAAAACATAAAGAGGGTCCTCTACCCACATCTCCTCTACCGGAAAACCGCTCGGCACCACGGCAACATAATCCCCCTCACATCTGGCTAATGCCGTGTCTATCCGCTCGGTTTCGGAAGCTGAAGGTCCGACAGTAATCCTGATTACGTTGGGCATATCGGTGCGAAACTTATCACTGTCCTCCTGCGGCAGTGGCAGATAAACCTGATAAGGATAAAAAGTATGACGCCAGATAAGGCCAAGAGTTTTTCCTGCTTCTTTATTGGGAAGTTCCGGAGCAAAAATTATCGACAAATCTTTAATTTTCGGCCAGGGCTTGGCCGGCCTGGTCGTGCGTATCGTAAATACGTTTTTGTTGAATTTGATTTTGTCTTTGCGCTGTTGAGTGGATATTCTGTCGGACTCGCCGACGGGGCTGTAAAACTCTCCGGTTATCTCGTATGTATGATAAAAATCCGTAAAAAAGGCCAGCCTCCGCGTCATATCCCAGTCTATCAGAACGCTGAGCTGCTCATTATAAAAACCCGTCTTTTCAAGCAGATTTCTGCTGTGCATAATGCTTACGTGCAGCGCCTGATTGAAATACAGCGTAAAAAACCGGTCAAAGTCTCTGCTGATTTCAACAACCTTGCTCAAAACCTCTCGACCACCGTCAGGCATAATCCTGCAATAAACCTTATACAAATCACTGTAGGCAACCTCGCAGTCCGTTTTGTTTTCCAGAACGTCGACCAGCGTGCTGACGTGATGGGGATAATAAAGGTCATCGTCGCCGAGATAACAAATATATTTGCCTTTGGCACTGACTAGCGCTTCGTTAAGCGTATGAGGCAGCCCGCGATTTTCCTGCCGGTTTATGAATATAATCCTTGAATCCCCAAACGAATCAACAATGTCACTCACCTCCTCTCCGCCGTCACGGATTACAAAAATTTCCAGTTCCCTGTAATCCTGATGAACAACACTCGACAGTGAAACAGGCAGCAGCCTCCGCCTGTTGTATGTCGGCAACAACACGCTGACCAGCGGCCCGCTTTTTTCCTCACAGCTTTTCACAGTTCCAGAATTACCCGAAATCCCTTTCGTACCAGCTAAATCTCATACAATCCTGTTGCCTGCAAATGCCGGCACATTTAATCCTGAGGGCAACTTCTCCGGCGTCTCACCGTTGCGCAACTTCAACGCCACCTCGGCCTCATATCCCACGAAAATACGGTTAATTTCTCCAAGCTGCTTTTTCAGCGAATAGTTCTCCTCGATGAATTTACGGTATCTGTAAGGCTCGTATTTATCGGAAAGAACCTGCTGGCAGAAATCTTCTGAAATGTTGAACAAAAACTCCGACGGGAAAATCTGACTCGCACCCGGAAAATTATGCACTACCGGCTTCAGTCCGCAGGCCATACCCCCCAGCAAACCCATACCCTGACTTTCTATGATGCTCGTCGAAACAATATAATGTTTGTCCGCAAGCCATAAATTTATGTCCTTCTGCCAGCCGTCGAAAAACACCACGCCCTCAAGCTCAAGGGCATTGACCATATGCTTTACATACTGCTCAAGCGCCTCGTCCTGAAAGATGCCGCCGAAAAACAGACGATACTGCGGGTCCATATAGTGCAGCTTCTGTATACACTGAAGCACAAATGCCGGGTTTTTCACCATCCTGAAATTACCCAAAAAGGCGATGTTCTTGCCCCGCTGCCTGTCGACGAATTTGAACTTCTCAAGATTCACGCCGTTGGGAATGCTGATAAGACGCGTAATACTCTCGATATTCGGGACCTGTTTAAGCAAGGCATCTTTAACAAACGAATTACCTACCGTAATCAGCATATCGATATTCTGCCAGTTAATCTGCTGCGGCCAGTGCAGATACGCCTCATACCGATGCAGCCTGACAATATTTTTGCAGACCTTCGGCAGATTCGAGCCGACTACCGCAAGGTCGGTACACCACTCAAACCAGGAAATATCGCTCCACTGCATCAGCTCATAAAGCTCCTCTTTTGTTCGACCCTCGAAAATCCGCACCTCAAAACGCTGTTTCGTAAAATCAACAATTTCATTAAGGAACGTCATACCATCGGCACCGCAGAAAAAGGCTATCTTCGGCCTTTTGGAACGTATCACCTGAAGCATCGGCTTCAGAACTTCCTGTTGTAGGGACATTTCTAATGAACGAAGCAGCATTTCCATCGCATTGGCCTTGTCACTCTGGTTAAGAAACACATTGGCTATTCGATTTAGTATATCTGCGCTCAATATGCTCATCCGCTCCATATCATCCAAAAGTGCCTCTGCCTGTTTCGCTTCGCCGGAAGCAATATACGCCTCCATCAGATTCCAGACTATCTCCGCACCGTCTCCTCTAAGGCTTCTTGCACGAACAAGGTGCTCAATCGCATCCTTTGACCGCCCCAGGCAGTGCAAAATCGCACCCGCATCATTCATCGCCTGTGCATCGTCAGGATTGTTCTTGAGATACTCCTGAATGTGAACAAGTGCCTCCTGATGTCTGCCTGCTTCGGCCAGTTCCAATCCCCTCTGATAACCTGAATTTATCCCTATAGTCATTTGCTTTGCTCCTTAATCAGCCTCAGATACTAAACCAATTGGCACAAAGTCTAATCCCTTAACTACCCTGCAAATCCCGTGCCGTAACCCAAAATTCACGTTTACTTGCAATTTACCGCCTTCCGGCCCGCAACCTGTCCAAATATCAAACGCCCCTCCTGCTGCCCTGACAACATTGCCCAAAGGTTATGTTATGAAATTCAGCAGCGACATAGACATAATCTTTGCCACTACCGCCAGAGACATTTGATACAAAGTCTGACGTCTGGCAATATCTATGGAAATCTGGGCAATGTCAGCCTGCTCAATACGGGTCGTTTCCTCATCAGTGTTGGACTTTATGTCCTCAAGCCCGCTTTTTAGGTCATCAAGAAATCCTATTTTCGACCCTACGGAAACCGAGTCCTGCAGCAAAAGATTTCTAACCTCATCCAGCGATCCCACAACGTTGTTCCGCATATCCTGCAGTTGGTTTTCAGAAAATCCACCTTTATTCCGGCATAGGTCGCGAATAGCAATCAGGGTCTCGAATATATCATGTGCTCCGGGCACATTCACCATTTCAACACCGGTGTTTGTTATTGCGCTGCTGTCGACATACAGGACCTGTCCTGTTCGTGAATCCGTTACCGCCTGGTTTGTGCTGCCGTCGGCCTGCACAGTGGTTAATCCGCCGTCAATCGACAGAAAATATGGAGTACCTGTTCCCCCGGGCTGAGTGACCTTAAGCCAGGTATAACCCCTGACATTCGACGTCCCCGTCCCTGATGCGGCGCCGGTATTGCCGCCGATAAATTCAGGCTCTTCTCGGCTGTCCGAACGAAACATCTCATCGCCTACATTAAAAATCGACATCTCCAGCCCGTTTGTCACCTCCATATTACGATTCTCAAGGCTGCCCTGATAGGTAACTTTTATTATTTCCCCCTCGGCATTACGCTCCACCGTATAAGGCGCCGAACCCGTATCGCCTCCGCCAAAAAGATATTGCCCCGTATGTTTGGTGTTGGCCAACGCAACCATTTGTTCCAATGTGTCATTCACACCATCAGCTATCCTTTTTCGTGTTTCGTCGTTATATGTCCCGGTGGCAACCTGTGTAAGATTTGTCTTGATGCCAGCAAGCTGGGACAGCATACTATCAAAAACAGTTGAAGAAAAATCCAACGAAGAGGTTATTTCAGAAATATTGTCTATATAGTTCGAAATGTGTGCCTTCTGTGAATCAAGCCCCAGAACCTGATATGCCGCCGATGGGTCATCGGATGCCCGGTTTATACGCGAGCCTGAAGACGCCTGCTCCTGCAGCCGGGCCAAAGCCTCAGCATTTGTACTTAAAGCAAATGCCGCATTGTTGTAAACGCTGGTTAATGCTCCTGCCATAATAAATCCTCGAATAATATCATTGAATAATACCCATAATCGTTACCAATGAAGACTGAACCGTCGTCATAAACTTGGCCATCGCCTGGAACATCTGCTGAATAACCAGCATCTTGGCCGCTTCGTCATTGACATCCACTCCGCTCAATTCATCCCGTTGATTGGTAAGGTTCTGAACTATAACATTCGAATTGTCCTGACGCATCTGCTTAATGGAAATATCCTGCCCAACATTCGTGACAAGCTGATGATAAAACTCACTGGCTGTCATATTGCCCAGCCCGACCAGCGACTCATCCCTCAAGCCGGCCATCCGCAAAACGTTCGCATTATCGGTCATATCCGCTCCGAGAGTAGTAGCTATTCGGCCGGGTGTGGAAGTTATATCCGAACACACCTCCATATTTGAAGCCAGGCTGCCGGAAAAAAATGTGTTGATTCCAACCGCAGACAATACCTCCGAAGTGTCGGTATCGCCAAACACGTCTATCCCAAAGTTGTCCCCGTTATTCAAATCTCCGGTGCTGAGGGACACTTTGATTCCATCGCCTATATTGAGATTATCACCGGCTGCATAACCGGACCCTATATTAAGCGTCGTAATCAGCTCGTTGGCGCCGTTTCTCACCTCAAGTTGCAATGTGCCGTTGCCGACCGCGCCGCTGCCTGCCACCGTGCAGGTAAGAGTCTGGTTCTCTGTCCCTGTGTAAACACCTGAAACAGCTATGTTAGGCTGTGATAAGCAGGTCAGATTGCGAACAGTGGGTTCGGGCAAAACCGCAGGCATAAAATCAAACTTATAATTAGTATCAGCCTGAATATGCAGCTTCGAGGAAACCACGGAAGCACTCAGGCCATCTATAGCATCAATTTTTTCAGCTATCGTGGTTAAGGTGTCCGTTGAGGCATTAACATCTATCCCCGGCGGGCGCGTTATAGTCTGTTCGCCTGTAACTGGGTCGGTATATATAAGCCTGATATATATACTGCCGTCATTTACCGGCGGCTCAAAATCCGCCAGATTTTCACTCGTCAGCGACCAGCCGGTCAATTCCGTGAACGAACCTTCCGACCCAACTCCCTGAACATGATACTGATTTACTTTCTGTATCACCGTACCGGCCAAATTATCAATGTCCTCACGAATTTTGCCGACAAGTTCGTTCTTCAGCGATAATAATCCGCCCAGCTTTCCGCCTTCGATATTCGGGCTATAGTTATATCTACCGGCTATGGCAACCCCTAAGTCCCCGTCTTCGTTCAAACCCGTCTCCAGTTCGATAACTGTTGTGCCAATCACTAAAGGCAGTCCGCCTCCTGTTACATCGACCACGCCGTATTCTCTGCTGACAGTCTGAACATCAGTCAACTTCGACAATTCCGTTATATACTGGTCTCTCTGGTCTCGCAGGTTATTGGCCTTGCCGCCGCCTATTTCCATAGTCTGAATCTTGTTGTTGAGGTCCCCTATCTGAGCGGTCAGCGTGTTAATCTGCTTAACGGTATTTTCAGCCTCCAGCGTAATCTGACTTTCCAAACCTGTCAAAAATTCACCCATAGTCCTGAACTGGCCGGCCAGTGCCTCAGCGGCAGATACAACCTGACTTTGCCAGACAGCCTCTCCAGGATGAACGCTCAGGTCCTGAAGGGCGTTGAAAAAATTGTCCATCGTTGTATTCAGGCTGTTACCCCCCGAAAACTCGCCTAAAGAGGATTCAACCGTTCGCAATGTTGAAAGCTCCTGTGAGGCCTGCTCCAGCGTTGAATTCTGACGAAGAATTTCCTGCTCCAAAAGAGTATCAATCAGCCTGGAAATATCGGCAACCTCCACGCCTCCTCCGATAACCAGAGAACCGATTTGTGACGAATAGGCCGGATTCAGAATAACTCTCTGTTTGTGGTATCCCTCCGTGGCCGCATTGGCAATATTGTTCCCGATTACATCGAGACATTTCTGTGCGGTGCTGAGCCCGCTTAGTCCTATTGAAAAACTATCCACGTTCCGACCTCGTTCACAATAACCTTCTTCAAAGTTGCACGTTCACAAAAGCCGTCTCAGCCTGCTGTTTGGCCCGACCGTCGGCACTGTATTCAACAGCCTCCGCCCGCCCAATCTTAAAAATACCTCTCAAAAGCAATCTATTGAACCTCATACAGTCCGACAAAAGAATTGCCGTGCTTGAATATTCCTTCTTAAGCTCCCTCGCCAGCAACCTCAGCTTTTCCTTCCTCTCCTTAATCCCAATCGTCTTTTCTTTCGGCAATATGCTCTCAAGCCGGCTCAAAGTCACCTGCTCAGGTTTGCAGCTCAGAACTTCTGCCAGCTCTTTTTGTATCGAAAAACGCTCCGATTCATTGGCGGCATAACTGTCCAAATCAGCTTTAATGCCGGCAAGCATTCCGGTTAAAGCAACATCATCACGCTTGATAACAAAACCGCGAAGCTCATTCAGTCGCAGTAAGCTGGCCTGTATATGCTCGATGTCCCTGTCAAGCACCGATGAGAGACAAACGATTTTATCTTCTATACTAATTGACGCTGCCTTCATATTTCTCTGCTCAATCATTTCTCAACGGCTTTCGCCTGTTCCGAATTAGCTAAAAGCCTGTATATGTCCTTCCACAGCCCGAACCCGCCTTTGTCCGCAACATCGCGGGCCAGATACATCCAAAATATGCCTTCTACCTGCTCTCCGGCCCCGTCCTTTTCAAAACCCCATTCGCCTATGCTGTTCTTCATCTCGTCCAGCAGCTTCCCGATAAAAACCGACTCAAAATCCTTTGCCGCCTTCTCTTTTTCCTTGTCCGACATACCGTCGACCTTGCCCAAATCCCTTGAAAAAGCAGTTTGCGAAACTCCGCCGGCCAACATCATTTTGTCGCCAATATCCATCTAATTTCCTACATTATCTCCAGCCGGGCCTGAAGCGCCCCTGCCTTCTTAAGTGCGTTAAATATCGCTATAAGGTCTCTTGGCGTCGCCCCTATCGCATTGAGCGTCCTGGCCAGCTCAGACACTGTAACCGTCTGCGGCACTGTTATCAGGTGGCCTTCCTTCTCCTCGACACCTATCATCGAATCAGGAACAACCACCGTCGTGCCGGAGTCCGAGAAAGGCGCTGTCGGCTGAGATACGTTCGCTGTCTCCTTGACCTTTATAACAAGGCTGCCCTGCGAAATCGCCACCGTCGATATCCCTACGTTCTCTCCCACAACTATCGTCCCCGTGCGCTCGTTTATAACCACTACCGCAGGAACATCCACCTGAACCCGCAGTTGCGTGACATTATCAATAAAGCCGGCTATGCCCATCGGGTTAATCTGGCCCGGTACCTGGACCCGCACAGTCCCCCCGTCAACAACCGCAGCGCTGTTCGGATACCCCTGATTGATGGCCTTGCTGATTTGCGATGCCGTCGTAAAATCGCTGTTCCGCAAATTCAGGGTTACAAACCGTTGATTGCCTATATAATCAACGAAAGACGCCAGCTCCTCTTTCTCGACTATCGCCCCATCCGGTATTCTCCCTACAGTCTGATGATTTTTCGTGATGGAAGCCTTTTCTCCTGATACCGTCCAGCCGGCAAGCGACACCCCGCCCTGCGCCACGGCATAAACCTGCCTGTCAAGACCCTGCAGCGGCGTCGGCAGAAGCTTGCCGCCCTGAAGACTCTTGGCATCTCCTATCGATGAAACATCAGCGTCTATTCGCGAACCCTCACGGGCAAAAGGCCCAAGCTCCGCCGTCACCATAACTAATGCAATATTGCCGCCTTTCAATTCGCCCGGCGAAAGAACTATCCCCGCACTTTTCAGTATGTTCGTCAGAACCTGCTGCGACGGCAATGTGCTGTCACCCGTGTTGGCCAGACCTATGACCAGCCCGATGCCTGACAGCGGATTGCCGCGAATCCCCTGAATATCGGCTATATCTTTTATCCGCTCACACAATCCAGGGTCAGCTATACTGACCAGAACCATAATCAAAATTATTAACCGGCTTTTCATAATCTCTTACTTCCCAAAATAGTTCTGCGATACCTTTGTGCTGACAAACCCTAAAACGGCCAGATAACATCGAATATCCTGCCCAGCCAGCCCGGCCTCGTATAAGGCTCCGCTACGCCGGCGTTCTTCGTGAATATACGGAAATTCGCAACACGCTGGCTCACTATCGTGTTATCAAATGCGATGTCTATCGGCTGAACTATCCCGCTCACTTCTATCGTCTGCGTATCGCCCGCAATCTCTCGGCTGCGCGTCCCCAGAACCACAAGATTCCCGTTCGGAAGAACATCCACGACAACCACCGTAATGGAATCAACGAAACTACGCTCGTCTTTATAATCGGCCTTGCCGTTCAGTTTATTGCCGGACTTAGCGCTCAAACCAAAATCGCCAATGTCGGCATAGCTGCCTATCTTACCGTCAAACGTTATTGACTTGTCGGTATCTTTCTGAAGGTCTCTTTTCGCCTTGTTGTCAACCTTGCTGTCCTCAACGATTTTGATGGTCAGAACATCGCCTATCCTGTGGGCCACGTTGTCGGCATACAAATCCCGCATATTCTTGTCACGCTTTGCCCAGATAGAGCCGGCCTCCAGGCACTCCGCCATACAGAACACAAATACCGCCAAAACCAAAATCAAACCAATTCTGTTTTTCATCGATTTCCCTTTCACAAAACAGGTTCCACTGTCCCGTTTTCACCGACTTTCGCAAGAATCACTCGCTGCGAGTCCACATTCCGAACTTTTATAATCTCGCCGGCCCTTCCCTCCTGTATCGCCTTCCCGACAGCCGTAACCGAAAGACCGGGCTTCTCTATCCGGATAATAACGTTCTCATTGCGCTTAATAGCCGCCGCTGCTTTTGCGACATTTACCGTATTCGGACGAATAATCGTGTTGGCCGGCAGCCGACACCTCGCTATCAGACCATAAGGCTCCTTCCAGTTCGCAGGCTCAGGATTGTCCGACAACCTCTGCTCTATCTTTGTATTCTCCGGGCTGATGGCCGTCCCCCCCGCTATATCTTTCAACGTCACCGCAGTTCGGCAGTTGTATTTCACATTGAAATCCACATCGCTGCTCCCCACCTCTTTATTATCCGCCAAAATCACGACTTTGACACCGACCTGATTATTCATAATGTTGGCCAAACTGGGCGACAATTTTATATTCCTGCTCTCGCCGGCTGTCGCAAAGTCCTTCGGCACCCTCACAGGCTCTAATTTACAGCCGGAATATTGCGGAAAATTCTTCCCCAGAAAAACCCGTGCAGCTTCAACCAATTCAGACCCTTTAATGACCTGCTGCTGCTGCCTGACAATCATCTTCTCGGCGCCGGTCAATTTCACCTCTGATGCAGGAATCCCGTTACAGGCCAATCGGCTCAGAATCATCTGCCTGTCAATAACGATTTCCTGTCCCGGCACCGAAACCTCACCCAGTCCGATTTCACCGGCTTTGGTAGTAACAGCCTCCCCGCCCTCAATCCTGCAAACCTGTCCCAGCTTGATAATTTTACCTTCTATTGCCGCAGCCTCCGGAAGACATATCCGCAAAGCGGAATCCTCATCCGCACCATTTGCTGATACGCCGCAAAACCGAACCAGAATTATTACACAAGCCGCCGCAAAAATATTTACTTTCTTACAGCTCATATCCGTCCTTTTAACGTGCTATCGAATTCGCTGTCTGGAGCATATCATCGCCCGCCCTTATCGCTCGCGAGTTTATCTCGTATGCACGCTGGGCGGTTATAAGATTGACAAGTTCCGTCACCATCTGGACGTTGGATTTTTCCAGAAATCCCGCAAGAATAGTCCCTAAACCGTTCTCTCCTGCTATTCCCGTTATAGGCGTCCCGCTGGCCTGCGTCTCAGCTAACAGGTTGTCCCCCTCGCTCGAAAGACCCGATGGATTGGGAAAGCGGGCCAGTTGCAGTTGACCTACGACCGAAACCGTCCCCGCAGCGTCGGTCACGTTCACGCCCCCGTCCTTTCCTATATCAACCGCCGTAGAATCCGTAGGAACCGAAATCGCCGGCTCTATGGCATAGCCGGTGGTCGTAACCAGTTTCCCCTCGGCATTTATCTGAAGCGTACCGTCACGGGTGTATCTTGTACTGCCGTCTGGCAAAATCACCTGTAAAAAACCTTCGCCCGAAACGGCCAGGTCCAGTGGTCTTGTTGTACTCTGAAGTTCGCCCTCCGTGAATACTTTAACCGTCGACACCGGCTGAACCCCGCTTCCAGCCTCCAGCCCACTCGGGGCGGTTACGCCTGAAGTGACCTCCGTACCGGTCTCCCTCAGTTTGACGTAAAGCAAATCCTGAAATGCTACCTGGCTCCGCTTGAACCCCGTCGTATTGACGTTGGCAAGATTGTTCGCTATCACGTCCACCAGCATCTGCTGTGCCGCCATTCCCGTCGCCGCCGTCGAAAATGCCCTTAACATATCTAACTCTCCTTAATCCTTAATATCCGAATACTATCCCATCGCAACGCTCATAATGCTGCCCATAGTCTCCTTCTGGGCCGAAACTAAATTCATATTCGCCTGATAAAGCCTCGACACCATTATCATGTCCACAAGCTCATCGACTATATTCACGTTGGACGACTCCTGATAACCCTGCTTCACGACTATATTCTCCGCTTTGGCCGGCGTCACGCCCTCCTCCGTCATCCTGAAGCAATTAGCGCCCGCAGGTATCAGCTTGCTCTCATTGTCCCCGAAGCTGACTAACCTGAATTTGCCTATCGCTGTGCCGTTGGCGCTGACAGTCCCGCCGCTCGACACGGTCACCTGCGAAACCCCCACGGTAGGCGGCACCGTAATCGGCCCCGCTTCCCCAGCCACCGTCCTGCCTTCCATATCCACTATTTGGCCGTTTCTGTTCGTCGAAAACGACCCGTTCCGTGTGTAAAGCGGTCCATCGGGAGTCTCTATCACAAAAAACCCTTTGCCATACAACGCAAAATCCAGCGGCCTGCCCGTCTCAGTAACATTACCCTGTGAAAAATCAAACTTCGTATCCAGCGAAACCTCGTAATTCCCTCCCGTTTCCTCTCCAGTCTCCTGCGCCTCAAGAAGCTGCGAAAACGTATTGCATCTCCGCTTATACCCCACCGTGCTAACGTTGGCCAGATTATTGGTGATAACCTCGAATTCCTTCGTTAACGCCTCGATGCTCGAACTGACTTGTGCTATGGTATCCGCCATTTAATGTCCCTTAAACCTTGATGGATTCGCTAAACAGCTTCTCCTTGTCATCGCCTTCACTCTCAAAAACAGCCTTCAGCGACGCCGCATTCGTCGCACGGATTAGCTCGCTGATGTCCGAATCGCTCAACCCTATCAGTTCAACAGCTATCTGCAGCCCGTTCGGTATAATCGTTGTATGCCTGACCTCGCCGATGTCCTGCACGATTTTCGCCTCCGGCGCCTTCTGCTCGCCGTCACCTTTGTTCTGTTCCTCATCCAGCCGGAAAACCACCAGTACCTTGTCGCCCGCCTTTACATCCAGCGGCGCCCTCACGCACAAACCGGCGCCCGCCAGTTCCGTAACTATCGCCGGCACAAATTCCGGCAGCAGCCAGCCCTCCGACGTCGCTCTCTTTTCGTCCCTGCCTTTGCCGACCATCCTCGCAAACGGAAATGGTGCTATGAATCCCGACTTGTTCACCGCCACCCGCAGAAAACGCCGCCGGTTGATAAACCGCACATCGTCCGTGTGATTTAAAACCAAAACTTTTCCATCGCTCCGAATAACCGAACTCTCGAACTCCCACGCCGACGCCCCAAAATAATAACGGACAACCCAAACCTCACCGGCAGCAATCTCCACCGCCCTGCTCATTTCAATAGTCAGCTCGGCATAGTCGGTCTTCGTAACGGTTGACTCTATACTGTCTGAGTCACGCCCTTTTCGCCGTGTTACATAAAACTTCTTGCCCACAGGGATTTGTCGGGTATTCATCTTCCTCAACTTCATCGGCAGACCACCCGACGAAGAACTTTGCCTTTGAAAACCAAGCTTCTCCCGAAGAAAAAACATCTCTATTCGCAGCCTCTTGCTCTCTTCCGGCATTTGCCGGTCAAGACCTTCATCCAAAATCTTCGTTGAACCCGCATCAAATGCCCTTTCCATCGTAAAAATCGCCTCTTTCTGTCTCAGCCCTGCCCTGTGTGCTATATCCATCAGTAATTGACGCTCCCGTGAGCTCATTCCCCTTTTCTCCGCATACTCATCGAAAAACCTCCTCGACACATTCTTTCCCCACACTCTTTGATGATAATCAATCACGAAAAACAATATCACCAACACGACTATGGCCGCCACACCCGTTATGACAAACCATCTCTGCGTCATAAAGTTGGTATTAAGTCGCCGCATCGCTTCCAGCCGTTTAAGTGCCGTCAATGCCAGGATACCATTGCTCAGCCCAACCGTAATTACAGATGTCGCTGCCATTATAAAACTTTCAAATTATTAGGCGATAAGATTGGTCAAATCTCGCAGTATCTCCTCCGCGATTCTGATGGTTCTCGCATTCGCCTGGAAGCCGTTTTGAGCGTTAATCATATTGACAAACTCGGTCGCCACATCCGCATTGGATTTTTCCAGCGCTCCGCCGTGGACCGTCCCGGCGCCTGCCGTCATTGCCTGTGTCGCCACCGCCTCACCGGAGTTGGCCGATGGTATGAAATACCCGTTGCCTACGCTTTCCAGTCCCGCCGTGTTCTGAAACAACGCTATTTGCAACGCCGCAATGTCCTTCTTGATACCGTTGGAAAATGCGCCTATCAGTATCCCTTCATTATTCACCGACACAGACGACAGTCTGCCGCCCGCATAACCATCCTGGCCTCTGACCACCGCCGTAGAGCTGCCGGCCAACTGCGTCAGCCCGTCAAACTGACCTGATGTTCCCATCGAAACCTCCATCATCTGCGGATTCGCAATATCGTGCTCAAAAGTTATCGTAAACTCTGCCGCATCGCCGATAACAGGGTCAAGGCCGGAGTATGAGCCATCACCCGCATCGAATTGTATACCCTTTATACGCCTGTCATCCAGTTCTATCGAATGGATATCTCCGCTTATTGATGTCAACACCATATCCCACGTATTGGGGGTGTCCGTCCGGACAAATGCCCCGGAAAGAACGTGCTTGCCGCCAAGAGAATCGTAGACCGTAATATTGACGTTCTTGACCTCCTCGCCGCCCACGGTTGACAGCTCAAAATATGCCGGTGTCGTAAATTCAGAGGTCGTATCATTATATGTAAGCTTCATATCCATAAGGCTGTAACCGTCTTTAGCATCGGTTATGAGCATTCTCCCGCCGGTTAAACTCGCCGTAGCCAGCGTCTCAGCCCCGCTGTTGCCCAAAGCGCTGGTCGACCCCGCCACCGTTTCAGCCACACTGCCATCCGGCGATGTCCCGCCCGTCAGACCAGATGCATCTATTGTCATTGAATCAAGGTTGCTTCCGCCCAAATCCCCTGTAAACGTAACCACAATAGGACTGTCGGGGCCGGGACCGCCGCTGCAGGTCACGTTACCGGTCCCAATAGTTGACAGCGACTCCAATGCGGCTTGAACATCGGCAGCAGTGGCATCATAAGATATATCACCCGTTGTTTGACCGCCATAGCTCAGGTTGTAATGACCGCCCGTCGGACTGCCTGTGATGGTAACCGTTTGCTGCTCGTTAGTGCCGGTATTAAGCCAGTCTACTATATCGCCTAATGTCGTGCTGCCGTCTACATTAAGTGTCAGATTATCCGTCAAATTCGTGCCGTCGTGCTTATATCCCTCAAGCGTTAACGTCCCTGATGCTAATGTTCCGCTGAACTGGTCGAGGCTGCTTACCAGCGCACTGTCATCAGTCGCCGCACCGCCAACCGTGTAGGTTGTATTCGATGTCAGCAGTTGCGTCTGCGGCGTGGAGAAAGCCTCATCCGCACTCAGGTTGCCCTGAACCGTCACGTTGGTCGTGGCGCTTGCAGCCATTGTTACGTCGTATGGAACATGAATGTCACTTACACCCGCAAGCTGAAAACCGTCGCTCTCGCCCGTATTGCCGATACGCTGAACTCGATACCCCGTGGCCGGGTCTATCAGGTTCGAATCGGCATCAACCGCAAACGCACCCGCCCGGCTGTACAGGCTCTGCGCACCGTCACTTAGTACGAAATAACCCTCGCCTTCTATCGCAAGGTCCAGAGGATTGCCCGTATTAACGATATTGCCCTGCGTCATAAGCGGCGATATGCCAGACACTCCAACGCCGCTGCCCATCTGCTGTGGGTTCGTGCCGCCAACACTGGATGTCGGCTGAGACGCCTTCTTTATTGTCTCGCTCAACAGTTCCGAGAACGTTATTCGGCTGGCCTTAAATGCCGTCGTATTGATATTCGCAAGGTTATTACCGGCAACATCGAGCATCTTCTGATGTGCCTGAAGCCCCGTAACTCCTGCTGACAATGCAAAACTCATTTTCGTTTCTCCTTATATAATTTAATCCGTTTTTCAGTTTCCTTTGACCGTTATCACACCGTCCAGCGGCAGCGTATACTTGCCGGAAGATGCATTTATCCCCAGAACTATCTTCCCGTCACTATCGTTCATTACCTCTTCAACTGTCCCGCTCGTCTCCTGCGGGTCACCCGTCCCTGTATTCGCATAGAACGTCACATTTCTGCCTATTAGAGAATTTGCATAGCTCCGGCTGGCATAAGCAAGAGCGCTCGCAAAACTCGAATTCGTCGACCCCAGCGTTGCGTTCATCGTTTCAAGTTGCTGCAGTTGAGAAAGCTGGGCAAGCTGCGCCGTCATCTGATTATTATCCATTGGCTCCAGCGGGTTCTGATTTTTAAGTTGGGTCACTAATATCTTCATAAAATTCATCTGGAGTTCGCTCGCCGACGTTATTGATGATGTCGTTGCCATAAATTTTCACTCCTTATCATTTCACACGCTCTGCACGGGAGCGTTTCAAACAAGCAAAAGATGAGCAACTGCTGTGCCACTGCAAAATAACTTATAAACCCAATACCCATAACCACTTGTCAAAGCAGTACTTATAAATACTTAAAATTCGACAAACCCTGCAATTACCTGCTGTTCTGAAAAGGATAATTTTTCCCCCTCTCTGGAAATTCCTGCCGCCTCTCGACTTCCGTCTCCTTCCATTTTTACCTTTTCACTGTCACTTTGTGCCTTTGTGCCTCTGCTCCTTTGTGCCTTTTAATCAATCACCCTTCATCAATCATTAAACGTCCCATAAAAAACAACGCCCCATTATTATCAATCCCTTCGTCTTACAACCTAAATACGTCCTATAAAATTACAGAAAAAATGACCCCGCCCGCAAAAATATGTCACCGATATTTCCCCCAGTCCCATAAAAAGTTAAAGTTGTCCCCCTCTTTTTGCCGATTTATTGGACGTCTGTTCTATTGTGTAATAATATCGCAATCATCATATTTGTAAATTTTTCGGAATACGGATGGTCTTACGCAGAATTGTTACGATAAGTAAAGAGCCCGAAATTCAGCAATTGGCTCGGCAGGTCGGCCAGGAAGTATTCGTCGCCGACGACCCTACCGAAGCACTCGACATCGCAGAAACCACGAATCCAGACCTCATTATCTTCGACCACCGCTTCTTGCCGGCTCATATTTGCGAATTCCTCGACAAAATAAGCCTGACTAACATCCCCATCGTTGTGGTCGGCAAAAATGAAAATATCGCCGTCCCTTCCGAAGAATTCGTAAAAATAGGGGTACTTGATTGCCTCCGGGGCAAAAAAGATTATCATCGCCTCGAGCAAATCGCCGCTCAAATCGCAAACAATTCCAACCTCCCTGCACCTGCAAAAAACATCGAAGACTACTTCATCGAGGATTGCGCCGCTTCAGCCTCAATAGTCGGCCGCAGCAAGGCTATCGCAGAGACAATCAGGCTGATTAAGCTCATTGCCTCAAGCCGCTGTGACCCCATCGTCATCGTCGGCGAAACTGGCACCGGCAAGGAGCTCGTCGCAAAGGCTCTCCACAGCCTGAGAAACCCCGGAAAGCCTTTCATCGCCGCCAACTGCGCCGCTCTCACCGCCAACCTCCTCGAAAGCGAGCTTTTCGGCCATACCAAAGGCGCCTTCACCGGTGCTGACTCCGAAAAAACAGGCCTCCTCGAAATGGCCGGCGAAGGAACCATCCTCCTCGATGAAATCAGCGAAATTCACCCTGACCTCCAGGCCAAATTATTGCGACTCCTTCAGGAAAAAACCTTCCGAAAAGTCGGCGGCACTAAAGAAATTCCCTGCCCCGCCACCATCATCGCCTCCAGCAATCGCAACCTCCACGAAGAAGCCCAGGCCGGCCGCTTCAGAAAAGACCTTTATTACCGCCTCGCCACCTGCCCCATCCCCATCGCTCCACTGCGCTCACCCGCTCGAAGGGAAGACATCTACTTGCTTGCAGAATACTTCCTCAAAACTTCTTCCGTCTGCCCCAAAAAGAAAGGCCTCATAAATTCCCTCACAAAACTTGCCCACGAAGCCCTCCAGAAACACCCCTGGCCAGGAAACGTCCGCGAACTAAGAAACGTCATTGAACGCGCCATCCTGCTTGAAACCACCGACAAGGTCGGCTTAAGCAGCATCATTATCAACCCCTTTGAACAAAATCTCTCCGCTGACAGCCTCTCCTACGCCCAGAATAAGGATTTTTCGCTCTCCAAAGCCGAGCGCGAATTGATTGCCCGTGCCTTGCACGAAACCGGATGGCAGAAAACTCAGGCCGCATCCCTTCTCGGAATAACACGCGCCACCCTCTACGCAAAGGTCAAACAGTACAACATCGGCAAATCCTCACACCCCGCAAAAGAACTCTCCCCCGCATTCGCATCATAAGCAACACAAAATAAAAACTCCGATATGCAAAAAACGTCATTCTGAAAAAACCAGCTTTGAGCGCAATTGAGCTAAGTCGAATCAAAAAAATCAGTCAGTCTAAGTAATTAAAAAGCCGAAAGATTGTCTTTCGGCTTTTCTCTCCCCGCCAAACCTGCTGGCGTTAAAATAAACTTAAAACATCTAAACTGGAAAAGGTATTCCGCTGATACGCTCCTTAAACTAAATTTCTTTCTCCGGCATAATTCGCTTTATGGGGGGGCAGGGGGGCTGGGGGGATAATTGCTGCCTCCCCACACGCATAATCTCCTGCCATAATTTCCTAAACAATATCATTACTGACCGCTTTCTTTATTTTACGCCTGCTCAATACCGCCAGGCTCCCCAAAATCATCAATATCCCCGTCGCCGGCTCTGGTATCGGCTCTTCGGGAACAGGAAAATCATTCCCCTTATCCGGCACCGGAAAATCGCCTTTCTTCTCTTCCGGTGGAGGTATGCTCGGTGCGTGCGGATGAGACGGCCTTTTACTGCCGCCGCCTTCATAGCCCTGATTGCTGTAATCCGCCGCGCTGCCGGCCAAATTACTCCCCCCGGCACTCTGCGTCTCACCTTCCATTGCCAGAAATTCGTATTTTACCCGCTCGAATACCGCAATAATAATTTTAGGCGTAGTCAGATATGTAATAGTGCTGCTTGCCGCAGGGTCGCTCACGTCTCCCAGCCAATAGACGAATTGGTATCCTGCCCTCGGAATTGCCGTCAGAACAACCTGCTCGCCGGCTTCGAAATGATGAACACCTGTCCCAGGACTTATTTTGCCCGCACCGGCAGGTGTCTCCTGAACAAAAAGAGCGATATTCTCAGGCTCACAATACGCCGGCCCCGAAAAAACAACGGAAATAATCGCAACAACCATCGCCGTCGCCAGTGTACCTGTGAATATCTTCTTAATTTTCATCATCCCTCTTTACCGCAAATCCTGATTCCACAACCAGGCCTATCTTTATTGCGCAAACTTTTTCCTCTTCCCAAGCCGCATCAGGACAACACTCGCACCAAGCATCGTCAGCATACCAGGCTCAGGTATTTCCTCGCCCGGAGTAGGAAAATCTCCTTCACGCTGCTTGACCTCATAGTCGCCTTTAACCGGCGCCGAATCGCTCGAAAAAACCAGGAACCACGTGTGTTTGCCGCCTATCAGACTGCCCGATTCAAATTCCCAGACGCCCTTTTTGTTCGAGTCGGCAAAATATTCATTGACTGACTTTACGCCCCCGACTCCGGGGTCCGTGCTCGAGCCGATGCTGTCCGCAATCACATCCATTGGATTGCCGCTGACACTGTACACCGAGAAGTCTGCAAGCTCTTTGTAATCGCCCTGTGCACAAAACACCTCGTATGCATAGACATACTGGCCAGGCATGTCCAGCTTGTTAAAAAGCGTCACCTCCTCTGCCGATAACCCCTGCATCTGGGTGTCGTATGCAGCAAAATCCACCCTAATGTTGTAACCGTCCTGATTGCGGTATGATGTCCCCTGCCAGGCCCCGTCCATATACGAGCTGTCAGGCAGATAAATCAGCGCCGCCGACGCATCCTGCGCAAATAAAGCCGCCGCTATAAACACGCTTAAAAAACCGAACTTTCTAATCACCCTCATTTTTCTCTTCCTTTAAAAATATTTGCCGTATCATTTGTTTCCCCCAAAAACGTAAGTTGTCCGCCTTTGGGCCATATTGTTAAATCTCCTTCTTCTGGAAATCACCGTCAGCAAACCCGTCCCCAGCAGAAAAATCGTCCCCGGCTCGGGAATTGTCGTAACCACAAATGCAAAATCAACCGAATTCCCCTGCCAAGGCGGAGTACTGTACGGATACCCTAGCTCACTCCACGATATACCAGCTTGCCCCGTGGGAATAGGAACACCCAAAACCGCATCATCGTTCCAGTGCTGTGATGAGGTCTTCCAGCCAAATTCTCCTCCCCCGTTGGTCTCTACATACACATCCAGCCAGTAAACTATCGGGTTATCCGCCGTCCCTTGCTGTTCAAAGGCAACCGATGGGTCAATGTTTATGTTGTATTGCCATATTTTCTGGTCGCCTTGCCGCTGATAACTTTGTTGATTGATGGGGTCCAACCATCGCTCATAAGCCGGCGATATATCCTTGTAAAGCCGCTTGGCAAATTGCCCCGAATCAAAATCCATCGACCATAATAGTTGTTCACCCGGTCTGCTGTATGATTGGGATTGGCTGGCAGAAATATCATTATGAATACTGAGGTGGATTTTTGTGATTTCGCCCTCTATATCGTTTTTCCACGAGCCCCAGAAATGAATGTCGGTGATTTTGTCCGTGCTTGTACACAAAAAATCGTCGGCCAAAGTACGCCCGACCTCATCATTCCGGTCCATCCGGACATCCATTCCGTATGAGGTCTCATTAGGCAGTTGCACCCACTTCGGTGCGACCCAGTCCCCGAAACTTGTCCCCGTAACAATCAAAACGAACAAACTCGTTAAAATCAGCCTCTTCATCAGCCCCTTTGTCAACCCCGCTTCTTTCTTTCTCATCATTCACCTTCCTTCCGAAAATGACAGAAAACTCATTATTGTTTCGCTGCGTTTTACACGCGCAGACCTTCTCCGGCTCAATTTGTTGAGTTTTTTCACCCGAATATGAGTCTTCTACCACCCGAAAGTCGGCGGTTTCGCCTGTGCTACTGCCGCCCGCTGTGCTGACGCCTCTCCCTGAAGCGCGAACCACAGCATCTTGAGTCTTCTCAACCCCTAATTAGTAATGTAAACTTATAAAAGCTCTAATCGCAAAAAAGCCAATTAGAAAAACACAAAAAACAAAAACCTAAATACACTTTACTGGTGAGTTTTCTCTACAGCCCCCAAGCTGTTATTATCATTTAACCAGATTGGTTCGGATAAGTCAAGTGTTTTTTTAAATTTTTTCAAAAATTTTTTTCAGCGTTATTTCGCCGTCAAAATTCCCCCTTTGCTATATACAAAATACGCACCACGCACGATGCTCTGCTATTGGGGCTGTTTGCCTCCTTTGGCCTTCTTTATAGGCCTTTGCTGCACAAACCGCGTGATATTCCGAATCGCCTGACGAAGCCTCTGCTCATTTTCCACAAGCGCTATTCGCATATAACCCTCGCCGTTTTCGCCGAAAGCACGCCCCGGTGCAATCGCAACTTCCGCATATTCCATCAGGTCCATCGCATAATCAATTGTGCCTTTGCCCCTCGAATGTTCAGGATTGACCTTCGCCCACACAAGCATTCCCGCCCTGGGCTTTTCCGCCTCCCACCCGATTTTCGCCAGCCCCTCGCAGACCACATCACGTCGGCTGCGGTATCTTTCATTCTGAACCACTATATCCTTATCGCAGTGCCGCATCGCGATAATCCCAGCTATCTGCACCGCCTGGAATATCCCGTAATCATAGTAGCTTTTTATCGTCGCAAGGTAATTCACCATATCCTTATTGCCCGCCGCAAAGCCTATCCGAAAGCCCGCCATATTATAAGGCTTGCTCATCGTCGTAAATTCCACCCCCACGTCCTTCGCCCCTTTGACCGACAGAAAACTCGGCGCCTTGTATCCGTTGAAGCAGTTTTCCCCGTATGCAAGGTCGTGAATGACCGCTATTCCAAACTTCTTCGCCAAATCCACCACCATCTCAAAAAACCCGTCATCCACCGTCATCGCAGTCGGATTATTCGGATAATTCAAAATCAGCAGTTTCGGCTTGGGATACAACTGTTCGCAGACCGTTGCTATGGTATTGATAAACTTCTCATCGGTTCCCAATGCCACTGTTACCACATTTGCACCCGCCAGCGCAACTGCGTATGTATGTATCGGAAACGCCGGGTCCGGCACAATCGCCGTATCCCCCGCCCCCAGCATCGCAAGGCACATATGGCTGAACCCCTCTTTCGAGCCTAAACACGCCACCACCTCACTGTCAGGGTCAAGTTGCACGTTCCACAGCCGCTCATACTTCTTCGCCACCTCTTTTCGCAGGTTCCTGATGCCCTTTGATGCGCTGTATCGGTGATTGCGGGGGTCTTTCGCCGCCTCGCAAAGCTTCTCCACCACAATCTGCGGCGCAGGGTCCGAAGGATTGCCCATTCCCAAATCGATAATATCAGCCCCCTGCTGCCGCTTTGCCAGCTTCAGCGCATTCAGCTTCGCAAACAGATATGGCGGCAGACGTGTTATCCTCTGCCCAGGCTCTATCTTAAACTCTTTATCACTCACCGCCCAATTCCTTAATTTTGCTTTTTGATTTTTACATTTTAATTTTCTTAGTACATTCCACCGCCCGGCGGCATCGCAGGCGCCTCCTTCTTTTCAGGTATCTCGCTGACTATCGCATCCGTCGTCAGCAGCAGCGACGCTATCGACGCCCCGTTCTGCAAAGCCGCACGCTCCACCTTTGTCGGCACAATTACGCCGAACTCTATCATATCGCCATATTCCTTCCGCAGCGCATCATATCCGAAATTCTTCTCTTTGCTTTCCATAACCTTCTGCGCCACAATCGACCCGTCAAGCCCCGCGTTCTCTGCAATTTGCTTTATCGGCGCAACTACCGCCCTTTTCACGATATCGACTCCGATTTTCTCATCGCCGCTCGTCTTGATTTTATCCAGCGCAGGAAGCACCCGCAGCATCGCCACTCCGCCGCCGGCTAAAATCCCTTCCTCAACCGCCGCTCGACAGGCGTGCATCGCATCCTCCACGCGTGCCTTCTTCTCTTTCATTTCAGCCTCGGTCGCCGCACCGACGTGTATCTGCGCCACCCCGCCTGCCAGCTTCGCCAGCCGCTCCTGCAGCTTCTCAATGTCATAATCGCTGGTAGACTTTTCAATCTCAGCCTTAATCTGTTCGATTCTCGCCTTGATGTCCTTCGAATTGCCTGCCCCTTCAATGATGGTTGTATTGTCTTTGTCGATAGTAATCTTCTTTGCCCTGCCAAGCTGGTCTAATTCGATATTTTCCAATTGCAGTCCGAGGTCCTCGAATACCGCCTCACCGCCGGTCAGTATCGCAATGTCACTTAGCATCGACTTTCGCCTGTCCCCGAACCCTGGCGCCTTCACCGCCGCCACCTGCAAAACCCCTCGCAGCTTGTTGACCACCAATGTCGCCAGCGCCTCACCCTCAACCTCCTCTGCAATAATCAGTAATGACCTTCCCTGCTTCGCCACCTTCTCCAATAGCGGCACAAGCGACTTCACCGAGCTGATTTTCTTCTCATAAATCAATATGTAAGGCTTATCCAGCTCGACCGTCATATTCTCCAGATTCGTGATAAAGTGCGGGCTAAGATACCCCTTATCAAACTGCATACCTTCAACCAGTTCGACAGTTGTCTCCAGCGATTGTCCCTCCTCGACCGTGATGACGCCGTCCTTGCCTACCTTGTCCATTGCCTCAGCCAGCTTTTTGCCGATTTCCACATCCTGGTTCGCCGAACACGTCGCCACCTGCTCGATTTGCTTGCTTGAATCGACCTGTATGCTCATCTTTTGCAGTTCCTTGACAATCGTATCGACCGCCATATCGATTCCGCGCTTGACCTGCATCGGGTTTGCCCCTGCTGTTATGTTCTTCAGCCCCTCTACAAAAATGCTTTCCGCCAGTATCGTTGCGGTGGTCGTCCCGTCGCCCGCTACGGTCGACGTCCTCGACGCCACCTCCTTGACCATTTGCGCTCCCATATTTTCGTATGCGTCTTCCAGCTCGACCTCCTTGGCCACTGTCACTCCGTCCTTGGTCACGGTTGGCGAACCGTATGATTTCTCTAAAATTACGTTCCTGCCGCACGGCCCTAACGTTATCTTCACCGCATGCGCAAGTTTCCTCACGCCTTCACGTATCGCCGCCCGTGCATCTACTCCATAAGCTATCTTTTTCGCTGCCATATCTTTTTCTCCTATACGCTAAACGCTATATGCTATACGCTAATCTTCTATTACCGCCATAATGTCCGACTCTTCCATTATCAGGTACTCTTTGCCGTCTATCTTCACCTCGCTGCCTGCATAGCTGGTAAAAAGCACCATATCACCCTTCTTCACCTGCATCGCCTTGATACTCCCGTCCTCCAGCGCCTTCCCTTTGCCCGTGCTGATTACCTTTCCTTTTTGAGGCTTTTCTTTCGCCGTGTCCGGCAGAACTATCCCGCCCGCCGTCTTGCTCTCCGCCTCTAAGCGCTCTACAAGCACCTTGTCTCCTAATGGCCTAATCTTCATTTGTCTTTACTCCTTCTTAAATTCTTAATTCTATAATTTAATACGTCATTGCGAGTCCCGATTTCTGTATCGGGACGAAGCAATCTCTTTTTGAATTTCGTATTTTGAACATTCGAATTTGTTTAGGATTTCGATATTAGAATTTAGGATTTCCCTCGCTGTTCTATTTACCCAAATATATCGCTGTCATACACCTTCACAAACAGCCTGTTCAACTGCTTCTGTAAAATATCCATATCTACCGGCTTGCCTATCACGCTGAAAACCTCCAACTGCAGCGCCTCGCTCAGCACCGCCTGGCTCACCTCGCCGGCCAGCATTATACACGGCAGCAGCGGATATGTCAGCCGGATAATCCTCACCGTCGCTATGCCGCCGCTTTTTTCACTGTCGCGGTCAACTATCGCCGTATGAATCCGCCGTTTGCTGATTACGTTGACGAATTCGCCGGCCTTTTCCGCCATCAGCAGGTTGACGCCTCTTGGCCGGAATATCTGGTTCAGCGCCACTGGCCACGCCCACCCCGCCGAACTGGCCAGAACATTTACCTCTTCCAATTTTGACTGATTATAAACCACGACTCCTTATAAACTGCAAACCCCGTGCCAGTTTCCCCCTGACAAGCTTTATTTTTATAACCCCTTGCTGTAAAGGCTGTTACAACATCATAATTTATTCTCCCCTCGCCTGCCAAAACCTTCTTTTCCTGCCATCTCGGCAGATTAACCTCCTGTGTTTGTATTTAACCCCGCACCAATCTTCCTGTAAGGCTGCGACATCCGTCCGAAACGTCCTACAGGTCCGACCCTTATTCCATTCAAATCGCCACCCTTCGGCCAATCTCCTCAATTCAAATCGCAAATCGTCAATTGAAAATAGAAAATTAAAGAGGGGGTCTAAGTGGGATGCCTTTCTCCGTCTTCCCTTCAGGGGTTTAAGGGAAACGTCTTTCTCCGCCTTCCTTTCAGGGGGTCTAAGGGGGACGCCGTATCCCCCTTTACACTTCACGCCAATGCCTATGGGCCTGGGTCGCAAACACGAGGAATGCTTAAAATTTAGCCCCCCAATTTATTGGGTGGGTTACTTGCTATTGCGGAATCAACAATATGGTTTTTCCTAGGCTCGAAAAAACCGGAGCGATTGGCGAAAGGCTTAATCGCCAATTGCGAGTGCCTCGCCAGAACGCTTTGAAGATAACTTCTCCGGTTATGCTTAGTTCGAGAGAGTTGCCGTTAATTTTAATAGTGAAATCCGAGGATTGTTTTCGAATTACAGTCGGACTACAATTTTACAATAATAGGGTACTGTTGAAAAAGTTCCCTCTATCCGCTATTTGTTATTTCTTCACAGGGGAGTGCAATTCATTTTTGAAACTTTGTTTTAAGTATGATCTTGGGGTTATTCACAACTTTTACAATTTGGCAATCTTTCTTAACTGATAATAATATAAACTTGGCTTATATGTCACTCTTTGAAGCATGCTCCCATCATCAGAAGGGTTACAAGTAGCAAAAGTAAATTTCTCAAAACTCATAATGACAAAACCCGCTTGAATTAAAGTCCCATTTTTTTCTGACAGGTCAATTTTTTCGCCTTTAATTATTTTCTCCAAATCCCCCCACAGTGTTTTATTAACCATCTCAGATAGCTTCAAAGCATCTTCATACGTGATTTCTCCTAAAATGCAAGCTTTGAATATTTTACCTATAAGTGTTGTTTTTTCAAAGCGGTCTGCCTGTTCAAGAATAAGCAGAATCGCATCTTCAGAATGTTTTATATCTTCATAATATTTTTTAACAAATTCCTCTCTTTGCTCCTGACTTGTTTGCCCCACTTTAGAAAGAAATGTTATGATTTTCTTAACATATATTCTATCCTATTTATGCCGATTTTAACAATTCCAACCAAAGTTCTTAGTATGGGTATATCTTTGATAATGCCGTCATCAAGAATCAAGTCAATCCCGAGTTCAGCGTATTCAGTTGCCAGCTCTCCAATCGCTTTTACTTCGAACGACTGAATTAGTTTACCTTCTATCTTATTCTCTTCATTTGTATTATTCATTTAGCCCGTTTTCTACTACTCTACTCGGGACATCTTCCGGCCTTAAGTTTCTGCGTTTTCTGCCAACTATTTTTTCTCTTCGCTATTTTTCTTTTCAAATTTCTTATTCGCGGCACAGATAGAAGCTTTTGCGGAGTGCAGGCCTGCGAGAAACCCAAGAATTGTGCCTGGTAGATTTAGCCAGTCAAAACCAATCCCTACTACTACAGGGTGGTCCGGCTTTATGAGAAACATCAAAACCAAACCCGTCAAGACCGACACTGCAAACCAGATGAAAACAAACGCAATTCCCGCAACGACATATTTCATCTTTATGCCTCTCATTTAACGTTGTCGTCTTTTGAATTATTTTATAATTATACTCACTCCAACTATAAATCTTCATTTATCCCGCGTCAAACTTATTATTGAAATCCGTCTTTGGCGGGGTCGGATTTTCCCCGATAGTAAATAGTCAATAGAAAATTGTAAATTCCCTTGCCCCCAAAATCGCCCAACTTTTACCCGCCACTTCGTATGGCGGGCGCAGATCCCGGAATGCCGTTATCCGGGACCCAGTTATTCCTCCCCGAGTCCCGAGTCACGAGCCACAAGTTTCTACCTCCCATCTGCCGCCCGCCGCCACCCCCATTTTTACCCTGAAAACGCGTTTTTATCCCGAAAAACCATACCACTAAGTGGTATGATTTGCCGTAAGTCCTTATTTTACGTTGCCGCTTGTCTATCCGTTGTTTGCTCTCTGTGCTGCGCAATACGCCCCCGCACAACGCACCACGAATCAATCATAACTAACTGATAATCAATCACTTACGTAGTTCTCTTTTTGAAAAAATCCCAAAATTTTCATCTTTTCTGCAAAATTTTTTCATCCTGCAAAACTTGTTAAAATGTCGTCAAAACCATACTTTTTTTCGCAAAATCGCGTACATTTTTCGCAAAAAACGTGTTATTTTTTGTAAAATTTCAAAAAATTTCGCAATTTTTCTCACTTTACCAGCCCCTACAATCGTTAAATTTTACCCATCTTAACAAATCCGAATGCCGGCATTTCGAGGCATCTCCCTCATTCTTTAATTTTGCCAATTCTGCTTGAAATTCGCAGAAAAATCGTTATATTCTTGCTTTTCTTGAGGTTAGGAAAATTTATGATACTGGAAAAATACTCATTCGGCCTCGGCGACAGGTTCGCCCACCAGGGCAGGGCGCAACTCCAAGCCATTATTGAAGTTAAAAACCAGGGCATCAATATTGCACCCGTCTGGAACAAGTCTCATCGCGAGCATACAATCATCGGTACCACCCCTGCAACCGTCCGCAAAGAAGCCGATGAGGCCGTTAAGGCTTTGAAGTGGAAAGGGTTATATCACGTCGATGCAGACCATATCAGCCTGAAAAATGTCGATTTATTCATTGAAGCGAGCGACTTTTTCACCCTCGATGTCGCTGATTTCACCGGCAAACCCGCTGACGAATCCGCCATAAACGTATTTGTCAAAAAGCACAAAAAATATGCCGGCTCTCTCGAAATTGCCGGAATTGCCAAGACTTTCAGTATTACCGAAGAGCAAATCAGGATAATTGCGAAAAAGTTTCTGCTGGCCGTCAAAGAAGCCGGCAAAATCTATCGGCATATCGAGTCCGCCAAAGGCAAAGACAATTTTATTACCGAAGTTTCGATGGATGAGACGGATTTGCCGCAGACGCCGATTGAGATGTTTTTCATTCTTGCCGCAATTGCCGATGAAGGCATTCCCGCCCAGACAATTGCGCCGAAATTTACCGGCCGGTTCAATAAAGGCGTTGATTATGTCGGCGATGTTACGCAGTTTGCAAAGGAATTTGAAGAAGACCTTGCCGTAATTGCTTTTGCAGTCAAGCAGTTCGGCCTGCCCGCAAATCTGAAATTAAGCGTTCATTCAGGTAGTGATAAGTTTTCAATTTACGGCCCAATAAACAAGGCCTTAAAAAAATTCAACGCCGGCGTGCATATCAAGACCGCAGGCACAACCTGGCTGGAGGAGCTTATCGGCCTGGCGATGGCCGGCGGCGACGGCCTTGCCATCGCAAAGCAAATATATGTCAAGGCCCTGTCGCGGTTTGACGAGCTTTGCGGGCCTTATGCAACGGTCATCGACATCAATAAAAATAAACTACCTTCGCCGAAGGCCGTCAGCCGATGGAGCAACGATGAATTTGCCGATGCCCTGCGACATAACCAGTCCTGCGGCAGTTACAATCCCGATTTTCGCCAGCTTTTGCACGTTGGATACAAAATCGCCGCTGAAATGGGTAAGGATTATACCAATGCCCTGGAAAAATATGCGGAGACAATCGCAAAAAACGTTACGGAAAACATCTACCAGCGGCACATAAAACCGATTTTCTTGGCATAATAGAAAGGCAGAAAAATGAAGGACTTATTCGATATTAACGGCAAGTCAATAGTTATCACAGGCGGGGCGGGCATTCTTTGCGGTGAAATGGCCAGGCATCTTGCGCGCCGCGGCGCAAAGATATGCGTTGTGGATTACGATGTCTTCAGGGCCAATGAGCTTTGCAAACAAATTGAGGCTGAGGGCAATTTCGCTATCCCCGTGCAGGCTGATGTAACAAACAGGGACAAGGTCGAGGAGGCCTTCACCTGTGCCGTTGAGTCGCTGGGCAGGATAGATGCCCTTATCAACGGCGCCGGCGGAAACAAAAAAGAGGCCACCAGCAGTCCGCCGACCACATTTTTCGATTTACCTGAAAGCGCCATTCGTGCGGTTCTCGACCTTAATTGCCTCGGCACACTGCTGCCAAGCCAGGTTTTCGGCAAACACATAGCCGAACAACGTGAAGGTGTGATAATCAATATTACCTCAATGAACGCGTTTCGGCCGCTGACCAACATCGCCGCCTATTCTGCGGCCAAGGCAGCGGTTGCCAATTTTACGCAATGGCTGTCGACTTATATGGCACAGCGGCACTCGCCGAACATCCGCGTCAACGCAATTGCGCCGGGATTTTTCCTCACCGAGCAGAACCGCTTTTTGTTGACCGAAGAAAAAACCGGCCAATTGACGGCGCGAGGCAAAACTATAATCGACCACACGCCGATGTCGAGATTCGGCGCCCCTGAAGACCTCGTCGGGACAACGTTGTGGCTGCTGAGCGATGCATCGAAATTCGTAACCGGCGTCGTCGTCCCCGTCGACGGCGGCTTCTCGGCCTTCAGCGGAGTGTAAAGAATTGATGATTGATAAGTGATTATTGATGATTGAACGGCAAAACAAAGATGGTTTCGTCCCAAACGCCTCCGCCAAAGAGGCGGTTGAGCAATTTTTTGCGCAGAACAACTACACCGGCAAACGGCTTCTGCTGATAATCCCCGATAATACACGGTCAGGCCCCGTAGGTGATATATTCAAGATGATTTTCGACTGCCTGAATAAAAAGGCAAAGGCCCTCGATATACTTATCGCCCTCGGCACGCATCAGCCGATGCCCGAAAAGGAAATCTGCAAAAGGCTGTCTATAACCGAGGCGCAGCGTAAAAGTAAATACGCTTCGGTGAAATTTTTCAACCACCAGTGGGAAAAGGCTGAAACATTCGTTTCCATCGGGGAAATCCCCGCAGACGAGATTGAAAAAATAAGCGATGGGCTTTTCAGTGAAGAGGTCGATGTTGCAATCAACAAACTGATTTTCGATTACGATGAGTTTTTTATACTCGGCCCTGTTTTTCCGCACGAGGTTGTCGGCTTTTCAGGCGGGCATAAATACATATTTCCCGGAATTGCAGGCGCAGAAATTATAAACTTTTTTCACTGGCTCGGTGCAGTTGTTACGAACCCTCTCATAAACGGCAATAAATGGACGCCGACCCGCAAGGTGGTCGAAAAGGCCGCTTCGTTTATAAAAATGCCGAGAAAACTTTTCGCTATAGTGGCTGTTGAAAATAAACTCAAAGGCTTATTCATCGGCGACTGCATAGAGGCCTGGGAAAAGGCGGCCGATTTATCAGATAAGGTGCATATCGTTTATAAAGATAAGCCCTACAAAACAATTCTCGGCATTGCGCCGGAGATGTATGACGATATATGGACGGCGGGTAAGGTTATGTATAAATTAGAACCGATAGTAGCCGATGGCGGAACGCTGATTATCTACGCACCGCATATTACCGAGATTTCATACACGCACGGCAAGGTCATCGACCAGATTGGCTACCACACGCGGGATTATTTCCTAAAGCAGTGGGACAAATTTAAGAATTTCCCGCGAGGCGTAACCGCACATTCCACCCACGTCAAGGGAATCGGGACATTTATCAACGGCGTTGAAAAACCGAGGGTAAACGTTGTGCTTGCTACCGGCATCCCTGAAAGCCGGTGCAGAAAAGTAAATCTCGGCTATATGAACCCCAAACAGATAAATACAGCAGATTACGAAGGCAAAGAGGATGAAGGGACGTTGGTCGTCCACCACGCCGGCGAAGTCCTCCACCGCCTCTCCGGCGGCTTTATTCCCACTATTCCGAAGGAATAATTCAATCCTACCCCGCTAAAGAAGTTTTAAAAATTCGGCAAAGGCTTTCTCAGGTTTAATCCCACATGCTTTTGACCAAGCCACAAATTCAGTTACGTCGACTCGTCTGTTGGCTACTTCGCAGTTATGTACGTAAGACTGGGGTTTTCTGATGATTTTCCCGATATCTCGCTGGGTTAAACCTGCTTTTTGCCTTAATTCTCTGAGAAAATTAGGCAAAATCTGATACGTTATACTATGCTGTGATTTTGTAGGCATAGCCCACAATTTATGGGTTTTTTGTCTTGACACGAGTTAAGTGTCAGGGTATAATGTGCAACACTATAAGTCGTTACAATACACTTGGAATTAGTTTTTTCAGGAGGAGAAGAGAGATGAAAAAGTTAATTGTAATTTGTGCGATAATAGTATCCTTCGGTACAAATTACGCAAGGGCGACAGGGACTTGGACTACCCTCGACTATCCCGGGGCGTGGGACACAACACCATCCGGCATTTCGGGCAGTGAGGTTGTTGGTAGCTACTGGCAACCCAATACTGGTTATGGCTTTCTCTATAATGGGACAAGCTGGTCGGCTCCTTACCACATGCCCGGGGCATATGACACAATGATAAGCGGCATTTCCGGCAACAATATTGTTGGTTACTACGATACATCAATTTATGGCGGCGAGGTTCACGGCTTTCTCTATAACGGGACAAGCTGGACTACCCTCGACGCGCCGGGAGCAAGTCACACAAGGGCATCTGGTATCTCTGGTAGCAATATTGTTGGCAACTACGACAATACCTCTGGATTACACGCCTTTCTCTATGACGGTACAACATGGACTACCATCGAAAAGCCTGGGGCAACTGGCACACAAATAGATGGCATCGACGGCAGCAATCTTGTTGGTACATACGGGGACGCCTCCGGGACTCATAGTTTCCTCTATGACGGGACAACCTGGACTACCATCGAAAAGCCTGGGGCGGATGCGACATATTTACAAGGCATTGACGGCAGCAATCTTGTTGGTACCTACCAAAACGCTTCTGGTTCGCACGGTTTTCTCTACGATGGGACAAGTTGGACTACCCTTAATATGCCCGACGGGACTGACGTAGTACCATCAGGCATAGATGGCAGTAATATTGTCGGTTACTACTATATTCCCGGCTCTGATAATGCCCATGGTTTTATTTACACCGTTCCCGAACCGACCACCCTCTTTCTGCTTGGCCTCGGCGGGCTGATGCTGAGAAAATCCTTCGACTTCGCTCAGGGCAGGCGCAGAGCGTAGAATAAGGCAAAAGCGCACAAGGGCATGCCGAAGGAAGCAGCTTCAGGGAGTTGAGCTTCGGCATCCCGATACTTCGGGAAAAGTGCACAAGGCAAAATTTGGGCTGCGGGTTGTGGTTTACGCCATAACTTGCAGCCTTTTTTTTGTTTACATCTAAAGGCGGATTTGATATAATTATTTTTCTGCGATTCTGAACAATGTTGTAAATTTACATAATGGGAGATAAACGAATGTATAGAATAACCGGATATATCGAAAAAGACCCCGAGACCGGCCTATATGTGGCTATTGTGCCGTCAATCCCCGGCGCTCACACCCAGGCCGAAACTCTGGATGAACTCAAGGACAATCTCAAAGAGGTAGTTGAGTTATGCCTCGAGGAAATGGACGCCGAGACCAAAAAGCAGATACCGGAATTTGTCGGAATCCAGCAGCTTGAGGTGGCAGGGTGAGCAAGCTAAAACTTGTCGACGCAAGAAAGATGGAGAAGGTACTGCTTCGACTCGGGTTCCAGAAAGTCCGCCAGAAAGGAAGCCACGCCTTTTACAGACATCCCGATGGAAGAACCACTACCGTCCCTCATCACAAAACAAGAGTTTTAGCAAGACCCTTAATCAGAGAAATTCTTCGTGAAATGGAAATAACGATTGACGATTACAACAACCACTTGGAAAAATTATAACAATGTTAAATCTATCTGGACCCGCCACGCTATTACTGCTTGGCCTTGGTGGTTTAATACTGAGAAAACCCTTCGACTTCGCTCAGGGCAGGCGCAGAGCATAGGTTGAATTCTATGAGAATCAGAAGGGCTGTGAGCGGAAACTCGCAGCCCTTTTTATTTTAATGGCGGCAGGAGAAGAAACCGATGAAATCCGAAGCACGAAATCCGAAACAAATCCAAATGACCAAAATACAAAATCCAAAACGAGATTGCTTCGCTGCGCTCGCAATGACGAGGGTTGTGATAAAAATAATCTTTCCACTTGATTTTCGGCTGCTTTTGCTGCGGATAAATCCGCCTGCTGCGGATAAATTTCATAATTTGCGGTTCAAGAAAATACCGATTTTTTTGTATTTTCCCGCCAAATTTTGCTATAATAACACCGGCTAAAGACAAGGAGACCAAATGAAACAAAAACTTACGGCAATTATCGAACGTGAAGATGATATGTATGTTGCGTTATGTCCGGAGCTTGATATTGCAAGTCAAGGTAACAGTATCGAATCTGCCCGTGATAATCTTCAGGAGGCCATAGAGCTGTTTTTCGAAACTGCTTCGCCCGAAGAAATAAAAGAACGCCTGCACGGGGAGATTTTTATAACGCAAGTCGAGGTGGTGGTTGCCTAAATTACGCATTCTTTCCCAGCATACCCAAAACTGAATTTGAATCGTGAGTAAAAATAATCTTTCCCCTTGATTTTTGGCCTTCTTTAGCATACTTTATACAACCGTTTTTTAACTGAAATTTGTTAGACGGGATTGACCCCGAACATTCGGGGTTATCCTGTCAGAAATTTTATCTATTATTTGAAAGGATGTTACAAAATGGCACAGGCAGATTCGACAAGCTCACCGCAGGCAGATATTGGCCTAATAGGGCTGGCAGTGATGGGTGAGAACCTCATTCTCAATATGGAAAGCAAGGGTTTTACGGTCGCCTGCTACAACCGCACCGTATCGAAGGTCGATGATTTTATCAACAGCAGGGCAAAAGGCAAAAACATTATCGGCTGCAAGACGCTGCCGGAATTTATCGCAGCGCTGAAAAAGCCCCGCAAGATTATGCTGATGGTAAAGGCGGGGCAGGCGGTCGATGCATTTATCGAGCAGCTCCTGCCACATCTCGAAAACGGCGACATCATAATTGACGGCGGAAATTCGCATTTTCCCGATACTATCCGCAGAACCGCCTATCTTGAGAGCAAGGGCAAACTTTACATCGGCACAGGTGTTTCCGGCGGCGAAGAGGGTGCACTACGAGGCCCATCTATTATGCCCGGCGGCTCACCGGCGGCCTGGCCAAGCGTAAAACCAATCTTTCAGGGTATTTGTGCAAAAACCGACAAGGGCGAACCGTGCTGCGACTGGATAGGCGAAAACGGAGCGGGACACTTCGTAAAAATGACCCACAACGGCATCGAGTACGGTGATATACAGATGATTTGCGAAATCTACAGTATGATGAAAGAAGCCCTCGCCCTGACCAATCAGGAAATGCACCAGATTTTCACCGAATGGAACGAGGCCGAGCTTAAATCGTACCTCATCGAAATCACAAGGGACATCCTCGCCTACAAAGATGAGCAGGGCAACGAGGTTGTCGACCTTATTCTCGACACCGCAGGCCAGAAAGGCACCGGCAAGTGGACGGTAATTGCCGCCCTTGATTCGGGCCAGCCATTGACCCTTGTCGGCGAGGCTGTTTTTGCAAGATGCCTGTCTGCGATAAAAGAGGAGCGAGTCGAGGCATCGAAAATCCTCAGAGGCCCGAAGGCGAAATTCAAAGGCGATAAGAAAAAATTTATCAACGATTTGCGCCAGGCGATGTATGCTTCAAAAATCGTCAGCTACGCACAGGGTTATCAGCTTATGCGGGCGGCGGCAAAAGAATATAAATGGAACCTCAATAACGGCGGAATCGCACTTATGTGGCGCGGCGGCTGCATCATTCGCTCAGCCTTCCTCGGCGATATAAAGAAGGCCTTCGACAAAAACCCGAATCTGGTCAACCTGCTGTTAGACCCGTTCTTCAAGAGGGCTGTTACAAAGGCAGTGCCGGGCTGGCGCCGGGTCGTTTCTACTGCGATTAAACTCGGCATCCCGATGCCTGCCATCAGTTCAGCCCTGGCTTATTATGATGGTTATCGTCACGAGAGACTGCCGGCCAATCTGCTGCAGGCCCAGCGTGATTACTTCGGCGCACATACTTACGAGCGGGTCGATAAACCGAGAGGCCAGTTCTTCCACACCAACTGGACAGGCCGCGGAGGCACAACTTCCGCTTCCACTTATACAGTTTGAGAAAATACTTGTTGGGTTAATTCCGATAAGTATAATTTGGTCTTGGATTAGAACATCCTGTTTGCTGCTGCCATCAGGCAGGCAGGTGGCGATGATTCATTTATTGCGTTGCAGAAAAAATCCGTAATTATTCTGCGAGAAAGGGGAAAAATTATGCTCAAAGTCAGGGACATTATGACAAAAGACGTAATCAGTGTAAAAAAGGACACCCCGATATATGATGCGGCGGAGGTGTTGCTGACAAACCAGATTACCGGCGTTCCTGTCGTGGAAGAAGATATGACCTTGGCGGGCATACTTACAGAAAAGGACGCTCTGAGACTGTTTTACGCCAGCGAAGAGGAGAAAAACAAAACAGTAGAGTATTTTATGACCCGTCCGGCGGTCCACTATAATGAAAACGACAGCCTCCAGAGCATTTGCGACTTTATGATGATTAACTATTTCAGAAGAGTGCCGGTAACATCAAAAGCAGGCAAGGTTGTCGGCATCATCAGCAGACCCGATGTCTTAAAATATATTCTCGAAAAAAGACGCAGCGAAATCAGTAATCCTGTATAAGAATTCTTTTTTGTGCCCTTGTTGAAACTGAAAAATGAGGCTTTGAAATATGACCGCTGAATTTCTGCCGGAAGATTTCTTTCTACAAACAAAATCAGCCAGTGTCCTTTACCGCGAATATGCTGCGAAAATGCCTATTTACGATTACCACAATCATCTTTCAGCCGAGCAAATCGCTAACGACGTCCAGTTTGATAATTTAAGCAAAATCTGGCTTGCCGAAGACCATTATAAATGGCGGGCAATGAGGGCGGACGGCGTAAGCGAAGAGTATATAACCGGAAAGGCTGATGATTTCCAAAAATTTGAAAGGTGGGCGCAAACGCTTAGTCACTGCCTGTGCAACCCGCTTTATCACTGGACGCATCTTGAGCTGCGAAACTATTTCGGCATAAAAAAGCTACTTAACCCGGACACCGCAAAGGAAATCTACCAGGCCTGCAATGAAATGCTTAAAACGCCGCAGTTTAGCGTCCGCAGCCTGCTTCGCCGAAGCAATGTGAAACTGACCTGCGGAATCGAACAGCCTTTAAGCTCTCTTGAGCATTATAAAAAAATAAGAGAAGACCATTTTGAAGTCAAGGTTTATACCGCCTTCCTGGCCGATAAAACCTTTATCTTCAATAAAACTTCAGACCTGAATAGCTGGATAAATCAGCTTGCGAGAGTTTGCGATACCGATATAAAAGATTTTGCCTCATACATCGAAGCGATAAGAAAACGCCACGATTATTTTCACCAGAACGGCTGCCGAATTTCTGACCGCGGCATCCCGACCGTTTACGCTGAGGATTATACCGAAAATGAAATCGAAGGCATTTTCAGCAAAATAAGACAGGAGAAAGACCTGACCGAGCAGGAATCGCTGAAGTTCAAATCAGCGGTGATGTATGAAACCGCACTTATGGACGCCGAGAAAGGCTGGGTGCAGCAATTTCACCTGGGCGTTATAAGAAACAACAGCAGCAGACTAATAAAAATTTTTGGTGTCGATGCAGGCTGTGATTCGATGGCTGATTCGCCGATAGCTGTCCCCCTCGCCCGTTTTTTTGACCGGCTGGACAGGCAAGGCAGGCTGCCCAAAACAATTATATACAACCTCAATCCCGCCAAAACAGAAGTGGTCATTACTATGCTCGGCAACTTCCAGGATGGCTCCGTCCCCGGCAAAATGCAGCACGGCGCAGCCTGGTGGTTCCTCGACCAGAAGGACGGCATCGAAAAACAACTTACCGCACTTTCAAATTTGGGTTTGCTGAGCCGGTTCATCGGTATGCTCACTGATTCGAGGAGTTTTTTGTCATTTTCGAGACACGAATATTTCCGCCGCATACTCTGTAACTTCCTCGGCAATCAGGTCGATGCAGGACTGCTGCCGAACGATTTGCCGATGCTCGGCAAAATGGTCGAGAACATCTGCTACAACAACGCCCAAAATTATTTTCCGATGATGCTGGATTAGTTCGTCAGCCTGCGGCAAGTTATCAGTGTAAAAAATTGTGGGGCTGGTATATGAAAATTCAACTCGTTCTCAAAAGACCCTTTTCCCGCTTAAATAATATGTTGGCCCCCCGTGCTTTCAGCATTTTCCTATTTACAGCCTTGCTATGCACGCTGGCGGCCAAATTTTTTCACGCCTGGCGTATGAGCCTGCTCCACGAATACTTTAGCTGGATATTCGCCGACATTGCCGTCCTGCTGGGCATTGAAATCGCCCTGACGGGTATCTGCTTTTGCCGGCCGCGCAAGCCGGTCATCCAAACGGCTGTTACAGTCGCCTTTATCGTGTGCATCTGGTCAGTCATAAACGCCGGCTGGCTGATAAGAACGGGGACACAAATCCTTCCCTCCATCTTCCTGCCCCTGTTTCGCGACCCCCTTAACGCCATCGGCATTGTTATCGCTAATCTGCTCGAAATGCCGGTTGTCGCCCTGACAATTATTCTTTTGGGGGTACCGGCAATCATCTTCTTCCTGTATGTCTTCGTAAAATCACCGCCGCCAAACCACAACAAAAAGTTTTTTTTCAGCAAAATCTCCGTTTCCGTTATCATCGTCATTATTGCCGTTGCAGCCGGCAGCACATCAGGCAGAAATAAGCCGTCATTGGCAGTCTATGCGATGATGCGTAACAACTCCCTGCTGACTGCCGCAGCAAGCTTCGCCAGGCTCAATTTCGATTCGCCTACAGATGGTGCCACAAGAAAAATCCCCGCCTTCGACCAAATAGAAATCGCATCGCTGCCGGGAAAGCAGCAACCAAATTATAATCTGCTTATAGTCGTTCTCGAAGGCATTCAATATAAATATACCTCTCTGGCGGATGGAAAAAACAATCTGACGCCGTATCTTAAAACTATCGCCTCCAATGGCGTTGAATTTACAAATACCCGCTCCACTCTGACACATACGACAAAGGTACTGTTCAGCCTTCTGACCGGCCGATTTCCATCGGCTTCGCAGGACATCGCAGAAACCGTGCCGCTTGAAAAGCCTTACGCAAGTATTACTACAATCCTCCGGCAAAAACTGAATTTCCGCACGGCGTTTTTCCAGTCTGCAAAAGGCAACTTTGAATCCAGGCCCGGCTTAATCTACAATCTCGGCTTCGATAACTTCTGGGCCAGGGACAACCTCAACGACCCAAATTCCCATCTCGGCTATCTGGCCAGTGACGAATTCGCAATGTTAAAGCCGATTGTCGAATGGATAAAAGCCGGCCAAAGCCCTTTTTTCCTGACAATTTTATGCTCCGCTACCCACGACCCTTACGAAGTCCCCTTGTGGTTTGCTCATCCGGCCAAAGACCCCCTCGGTCGTTATCAACAGGCGATTACTTATACCGACAAATTCATAGCTGCGCTCGATACTGAGATTGCTAACCTCAAGCTCGCCGACAAAACCATTTTTTGTGTGATTGGCGACCACGGCGAGGCATTTGGCGAGCATGGCTCGTTTGGCCACGAGAGAATAGCTTTTGAAGAGGCTCTGCGTGTGCCGTTCTGCCTGCGGGCACCGATTTTGGTCCAGCCAGGAATAAAAGTCACAAAACCTGTCAGCTCAATCGACTTGACGCCGACACTGCTTACACTGCTGGGGTTTAACACCAGAACAGCCGGATTCGACGGCACTAATGCTTTAGGGGACATACCGGACGACCGCAGGGTATATTTTTCAGGCTGGCTCGAACAAAGCCCGGCGGGGTTCATAAAAGGAAATGCCAAATTCATATACAACCCGACAGGCAAAACGGTTTCTGTCTACGACCTGCACACCGACCCTGTCGAGACAAATCAGGCAGAACCGCCTGAAAAGCAAAAAATCGCCGATGAAATTATGAACTGGCAAAAAGGCACCGTCTTCCAGCTTAACCAGCACCAATTCGGCAAAAGACCATTATTTGATAATGCCTGGGTTTGCCGGTGGACCAACCGTATATCCTCAACTAAATACAATACCAAACCAAAGATTTGACCTTCAGCTCTATGAATTCAGGGTAAAATGCCGCTGCTATTTGTTTCTTTTGCCGACAATTGCGTTGCTTTTTGTAAACACACTCAAAACCTTGTGTCTTTCAACAGATTATAGGCTTAAATGCGTAAAAATGGGTTGCCTGCATACAATTGGTGTTTACAAAAAACAACGTTTTGTTAAATTGGGGTATTGCTCCCTTTTTGTTATCGGAAAAAAACATACAAGATGGAACTTTATGTGTCACAAACTGTTAAGTGAAGGTCGGTAAATTTTTTGGTTTTTGTGTGCCTGCCCTGGCATATTATTTGCTGGAGGTTCTATTTCGCTTTCAAAGCGACAACATTGAGCGGACGTCCTAAACACTGATATTGGAGGAGGATGAGTCCGCTCAATTGAAAATTCCAAAACCGGCTCGACCGGCAGCAAAAACCGGCAGGAGAACTGGTTTTGTTAACCTTGCGGAGCTATGCTGGAGGAGTGTGGCTCCGCTGCTTTTTTCACCTCCGCTCGGTTTCCTTTTATTTCCACTGTTCAACAAATATTGCAGAACGTATAATCAAACCTGTATGGAACACAGCATTTACAGAATTATAGATGCCAATTTCAACCGCGCCCGGGAGGCGATTCGCGTAATAGAGGATTTCTGCAGGTTCGCCGTAAATTCCAGTCAGCTAACTGAGCGGGCAAAACAACTCCGGCATAAGCTTTCTGCTGCCATTGATAAACTCGGCATTGAAAAACTTATCGCAGCAAGAAACACTGCCGAAGACGTAGGCATCGGCCAAAAGGTCGATGAGCAGCTTCAGCGCATCAATCTGAATGATTGTCTTACTGCTGCCTGCAAACGCCTTACAGAGGCACTGAGGGTGCTTGCTGAAACGATACAAACATTCAATCCCGCAGCATCGCAGACCATCGAAAACCTCCGTTACACCGCTTATACGCTTGAAAAAGATATTGTTCTATTCAGCAGGCCGGCGGAAAAATTCAAGCGGGTCAAATTATATGTAATAATCAGCAGCGAGCTGCCTGTCGAAGTCATTTCACTGGCTGGGCGTTGCGCCGCAGGCGGCGCCGACTGCATTCAACTGCGTGCAAAAAACATCGAGGACGATAAACTTTTTGCTGTTGCCTGCGAGTTCGTGAATATATGTAAATCTGCCGGCGCACTCAGCATAATAAACGACCGGGCGGATATTGCTGTGGCAGCCGGTGCCGATGGCGTGCATCTTGGCCAAAACGACCTGCCGATAGAACAGGTGCGAAAACTCCAGACAACCCCTTTGATTATCGGTAAAACGACGCACTCGCAAAAGCAGTTGCAACTTGCCTGCCGGGAAAACCCCGTTTATGTAAGCCTCGGCCCTGTTTTCGCCACTGAAACGAAACCGGCTGTCGAGCCTGTCGGGCTGGATTATGTAAGGCAGGCAGGCCGGATTCTGGAAAATACGGGTATACGCGGCGTTGCGATAGGCGGCATAACCGCAGCCAATGCTGAGGATGTTCTGAAAGCCGGCGCATCGGTTATAGCGGTCTGTTCAGCCGTTAGCAAAGCCTGCGACCCGCTGGCGGCCTGCCTGGAATTAAAAAGTAAAATCCTCGCCTTCAGCCAAGAATAATCTGCAATCAAACTGTCATCAGAAGCAATCAGAAGGTGGTCAGAAGTCATCAGAACGTCTTCAGAAGCATTCAGAAGGGTATCAGAGATACGTCAGAATGCATCAGAAGAAACCAATGTTTTTGGTTAAGTATTGTAACAACAAGGACTTAAAGAAAATCAAGCCACAGATTCGCGCAGATTCACGCAGATTCCCGCCAAACAGGGTAGCGGTAAACCCGCCATAGGCGGGCAAGTCCGCCGTAGGCGGATAAAATTGGGTTTGATTGGGTTTGTTTTGAATAACAGTTCATAGTTCATTGTAATTCGTTGTTTTTACTAAGGTTACGGCTATTTGGAATCCGCCAGAGGCGGACAAGATTGGGTTTGTTTTGCATAATTTGTTATTTTTGATTGACCCGGCTTCGTTCCGATTCTGATAAATCGGAACTTCGCCGCGGCAAGTCCGCCAAACGGAACGGCGGACCCTCCGTTTGCCGGTTCAAGAAAGCTCACCTCGAGGGCAGGCAAGTCCGAAACAAATATGAATGACCGAAAAGTTAATGACCAAAACAAATATCCCATAACAAACTTTGCTTCCAATTCGGGGATATAGAACATCCCTATAATTGGGCGGAGATGCGTGTTTGATTCGAAAAAAATGTTAGCCACAGAGAGCACAGAGGACACAGAGAAATCTTAAGTTATTGTGAAATAAGGGGTAAGGAAATTTTCAAAAAAATTTTGTTTTTTTCCATATTTGGCGAAGGGTATGTGCGAATTTGATTGAAATGGGGTTTGTTGTTCATAGTTCGACAGGCGGATTCTGGATCCTCAACAGAGAGCCTCACGAAGCTTGAGTTGAGGACCTTCGCTTCGCTACGGAAAAATTTTGTGATTTTGGGATTTTTTCAATTACCCCCCTGCAGTTTTGATTGAAATAGAGTTCATTGTTCATTGTTCATTGTTCATTGTAAAAATAATTTAATCGCGGATTGCACTGATGACACAGATTTTTTTTAGACGGGATAACAAGATAATAATCTGTTATCATCCAGAATAGTCGGTGGGGTTATGACCCCAGCCTACCTTGCTTTAGTGGTTGGGGTCGGCGGGACGAGAGGTGTTTGTGTCAGCGGGTAATGCAGGTGAGGAAGCTTGTGAAGGTTTGGAGGGGACTTGTCCGGCTGAAGGCGATTGTTTAGTTTCGTTTTTTCTTTCGGCCTTTAATTGGGAGAATAGTTTTTTGGCGGAATCGGAATCGGCGATGGCAAATAAAATTGAGAGAAATATCACAAATCAAACTACAATCCTAATGATTGACTTTAAAGATGCGTTTTATGATGGAGAGCCAATCTTTCGGAGTGGATTTTGGTTCCGGTTTTTTATAAATAGGTTTGTTGCAGCTAACTGTTTTCTTAATGCCATATTCGTCAAAAAGTTTATTAATACTAATATACTCAAAGCTTTTCAGGCATTGTATACGCTTGATATTTTTTTCCTGTGCATTTTGTAAACAAGAGAACCTATGAAAGTAAGGGGTTTCGGGGTTTTTGCGGCACTGTGGACAGATACAAGGAAGCATTTGCTCAACATCGGGGTGATTGAGAGTTTGGTGGATATAATCCATTTCGCTACGAATAATTTCCAGCAACTCTTTTTTATCGTCGCCTTTAATCCGGAGGGTGATTTTTCTATTTAATCTTTCGCTGATGATAAGGGCCTGAGTGTTCTCTTTTTCGAGGACGCCGCCGTCTTTCCAATACAAACCGGGCTTATGGATATGGTGCATCCTGACGATAAAGCGGGTGATAATGCCGGCGGGCATAAAATCGTAATGGTACTCGAACCGGAGGTTGTCGGTATAATCCCAGTAAAAATCCGGTTTTTCAGGACGGAGGAATTCGGGGACTATATATTCCCGCTGATGCTGAAGCTCAAAACATATCTCGAATTTTTTCATCAGCTCGAGAAGATGGACGAATTTATCAGGAGGATAATCTTGCCAGATTTTCCTTAGCTGGTCGAAACGGAACCAGCCGTGGTTTTCCTGAATCTGCCGTGTATCAATGACCTTATAGACGGCGTTAGTGGCCCATTCGGGTTTGAGGAAGACAATCTGCTGCAAGAGGGGGTTATCAGCAAAGTGGATGAATATTCCTAAGTCGTGGAAATAACGGCTCAGAAAGTCAGCTTGTTTTTTGTCGAGATTAAACCCACGGCAGATTTCCACATATTCTTCGTAAGGGATAAAGTTGCGGCTCAGGTTTTCAAGTTTATAGCGGATACTGCCCCAGACTTTTGGAAGAAGGTCTCCGATGAGGGGAAGCCGGGCGATTTCTTTTTTGATTCTGTCTCTTAGTTCGGCAATTCCTGTGCCTTTAAGTGCGCTTACTTCATAGAAGCCGACGACATTGGGGAATTTTTTGGTGATATCCTGCTCGTTTATCGATTTTATCCGCTCATCGGATTTATTCATAACGACGACTACCGGCGAGTTATCACTGAGAAGTCTTATCACATTAAGCCAGTAATCAAAACTGGTGAGGTCGTCATCTGCGCGGGCGACCCAGACGAAAAGATACAAAGAGCGTTTTGTCAAGAAGAACTGGTGGGTAGCGTGATAAATTTCCTGACCTCCGAAATCCCAGAAATTGATGCGAAATTTCTTTATTAAAGGAGTGTCGATAAACCAAGGATAGGTATCAATACCTTCTGTGGAAGTGGTCTGGAGGACTTCATTGGAAATCAAGCGGTTTTTAAGCCAGGTTTTACCTACGCCACCCTGGCCGACGATGAGGAGCTTTGCCTCATAGAGCCTTTCGGTTTCTTTGGTCTTGATGGACTCGAAATAATTCCTTATCGCATCTTTGCCTTGTTTTACAATTTCGACAGGCGGGGATTCGAGAGGATTGCCATACAGGTTTAAGCCTTTATCAGGTTTACGAAGCATCCACAGGAGGTCTATATTCAGGTCGAGGATTCGGGTGGGAAGGGACTTGATTTGATTGTGTGATAGGTCCACCCACGTCAGGTTTGTCAGGTTCCTGAAGGCGGAGATATCGGTGATTTTATTGTGATGCAACCCAAGCTTTGTTAACTTTGTCATACCTTTTAGGGCGGAGATGTCGGTGATTTTGTTGTCAAATAAATAAAGTTGTGTTAGATTTGTCAGGTCTTTGAGAGCAGAGATGTCTTTGATTTGATTTTCAGATAAATAAAGCTCCGTTAAATTTGTTAGGTCCTTTAGGGCGGATATATCGGCGATTTCATTGCTTAACAAATTTAGGTGCACGAGGTTTTTAAGTCCTCGCAAAGCAGAAATATCTACGATTTGATTATGGCTTAAACCTATGTGCATCAGTTTTTTCAGGTCGCTTAGAGCAGAGATGTCGACGATTTGATTGCTGGATAGCTTAATCCATGTTAAATTTATCAAGCCTTTTAGGGCAGAGATGTCGGTGATTTGGTTGTTTTCCGAATTCAGGAATGTCAAAGCTTTTAGGTTTTGCAGGGTGGAGATATCAGTGATATGATTGCTGTGCAAGTGAAGTTGTGTTAAATTTTTCAATTCTTTAAGAGCAAAGACATCTTTGATTTCATTATTCTCCAAATGTAGTTGCTTTAGAACTTTGAGGTCTTGAAGAGCAGAGATGTCGGTAATTTGATTAAAGGTTAAATTCAACTGCGTTATATTTTGCAGATACCTAAGGGCCGAAATATCAGTGATTTCATTGCCGGATAAATCAAGCTTCGTTAGATTTTTGAGGTCTCGGAGGGCAGAGATGTCGGTAATTTGATTGCCGCCCAAATAAAGCCGCATTAGATTTGTGAGGTCTTCAAGGGCAGAAATATCTTTGATGCCGCAACGGTAAAGAGACAGGTCGATAATGGAATCGGCCCTGCAGATATAGCCGACGGAGTCCCATTTAAGTTCGGTGAGGGGTTGTAATCTTCGGTCGATTTGTTTTTCGATTTTAACGATGATTTCGAGGTCGTTAGGCATATTTTAGCTCCGGAGAAGGCCGGCGAGAGGAGAACCGGCGAAAACGGCGAATAATTGGCCCTTGGCCGACGATGAAGAGATTATATGGAATGAGGAGGAGATTTCAAGAAGAATCCGGGGGAAACGGCGGGGTAAAGACCCCGCCCTACTTTACTACTTTACTGAATGACGAATATCGAATAACGAATATTGAATAATGAAGTGAAAAATAGAGATTCTTCGCTTCCGCCTTCGCAAATGCTACGGCGGGCAGGTCGGCGGACCATCGGTTTATCAATCAAAGAAGCACACCTCGAGGGCAGGCAAGTCGGCGGGCTTTAGGATTAAGGAATTACCGCTCCCTGACCCGACTTCGTCCTTCTTCGCGTGAAGCTACGAAGAACTACGCCGGGCAAGCGTTCGCGGCTTTGTGGCAGCGGGTAAAGGCGGAGATAAATAGAGATTTCAATCAAAAGTGCGGGTAGGGGGAAAGAAAAACTGAAAAAAGAAAAAATTTTTTAAGAGATTATGTTGTAAGGCTTTAAGAATAAGCCGGTCAGCGGGGGATGAGGTAATTTTCACTCCAAACGTGCAAGTCAGGACAAGGGTAGAAGAAGATTGTCGATGGTTCGACAGGCTCACCACAAGTTGTTGAATGTCGATTAGTAGTTTTTGTGGTGCATCGTGCGAATATCGTATTGTGTAGAATAAAGTCCGAGGGAAAAGGGGAAAGCTGAATATGGGGTTTGACCTGCGAATTTTTAATGACCCGCAAGTTGATGCAGAATATATCGAGTGGCTTATCGATGAGCGGTCGGCGGTAAATCGGTTACGCTTTACAAGGCTGTGGGACTACTATACGAACAGGACCTACGATTTGAGCGGGGTGGGGACTTGTGACGGCAAGGGGGCTGAGTCGGGGAGAAGCTACGTGCAGGCGCAGGAATGCGGGCTGCCTGCGAGGATAACTGGGTTTGTGTATTCGGCGGGGAACAGGGTGTCCGGGGGCAAGGCGGTCAAAGACGTTCAGCGAAAAGAAGTGGTAATCGAAAATGATATCGGATGGCGGATAAATGCAGCGGTGGATTTTCTGTTTGGGAAGCCGATAGATTTTGTGTCCAGGGCGCCGGAAGGCCGAAAACGTGCAGAAATAGAAACTATTCTAAAGGCAGTGTTTTCGGCCAACGGCGCTATCGGATTTTTCCAGGATATGGCAGTGCTCGGAGGTGTTTACGGTTTTGTCGATTGTGTTATCAGGCCTAGCAAAGAGATTTTAGAAAGATTCAATTCCTCCTCCTCACAAAGCCTTCCTCCTGAGGATGTGCTGCAATTGGCACAGACAATCGATTTGGAACTGATAGAGGCACCGAGAGCATTGCCTATTCTGGAAGAAAACGATTATAAGAAAATCAGGTATTATGTTCAGCATTTCCGGCAGCAAAAGAACGCTGTGAGCAAGCGAAACTTTTCGCTGCTGAGATTTTTGGGGCAAAAAGAGCGGAGGCCGGACAGTCAACTCAGGCGTGAGGAGACGGATGTTACGGAGATTATTTCGGCGACGGCGTGGCAGCGGTATGAGGATGGGGAACTTGTGGCGGAAGGCGAGGTGCCGTGTGGGTTTTTGCCGGTGGTGCATATACAGAACATTGCGCAGCCATATTATTACGAGGGGATAAGCGATGTTGAGCTGCTGATACCGCTTCAGGACGAGCTAAATACGCGGCTGAGCGACAGGGCGAACAGAATTACGTTTCAGTCGTTCAAGATGTACCTCGGCAAAGGGATAGAGGGCTTCGATGAAAAGCCGGTGTCACCGGGGAGGATGTGGCAGACGGACAACCTGGAGGCATCTATCGAGGAATTCGGCGGAGATGAAAAAATGCCGAGCGAAGACGCTCATATTGCCGAGATAAGGGAGGCGATGGACAAGGCCAGCGGGGTGACACCTGTGGTGGCGGGCGTGCTGAAGAACAAGCTCGGTAACCTTACCAGCGCAGTTGCGCTGCGGCTGACACTTATGGGGACGCTTGCAAAGACGGAGCGGAAGCGGTTTGCTTACGGGGAGGGGATTAAAAAGGCAGCGTGGATGGTTCTGGAGATACTGGATAAGGCGAACATATACAAAACGAGCGCGGCGGACAGAGGGGTCGAGATTATTTTTCCCAGTCCATTGCCGGAAAATGCGATTGAAAGGCTGAAAGAGGCCCAGATTAAAAAGGAACTGGGCGTGCCGAGCAAGCAACTGCTGCGAGAATTAGGATACGAGATTACGGGGGACGAGAGCGTTAAGAATCAGGCGATTCTGTAAGAAGGAGATTTTATGAGTCAGATAGACGAAGGCGAGGATGTTTTGTCGGGGACAACAGCGGAGCAGGACGGTCTGAGCAAATCGAGACTTGTTCCTGTGGCGGAGTCAATCCGCTATCGAAAAAGGGCGCAGAGTGCGGAGAAGACGAGCGAGACTTTGGCGGAACAATTAGCTGCGGCGAGAAGCGAGATGATGAGAATGGCGGAGCAACTGAAGGGCGCACAGGTTGAACAAAAGCTGGTGCATAAGTTAGCTGCGGCGGGTGCGACTGACCTTGAGACAGCGACGTTAATTGCCAAATCGAGGATGGGAAGCGATGCGGAGACGGATTTGGATGATGTGATTGACATGCTGAAGAAAGAGAAGCAATATCTGTTCGCGAAGAAGGGGGACAGATTCGAAGCGTCGGCTCCAAAGACTGCCGGTGCGAGAGAGCGAGAACAGGGCGGTCGAGGCGTTCTTGAGAAGGCTGCCAAGAGGGCGGCGACGACGGGGAACAGGACGGATTTGCACGAGTATATGCGACTTAGAAGGAATTTTGTTTAAGAGTAAAAAAATAGATATTTAGACACGGATTTACACGGATTAACACTGTAATAAAAAACTGGATTCCCGCTCCGCCACGGCGGATAAATTTCGCGGGAACGACAAAAAGCGGCGACTATTTTAGAAACAAAGAAAGTTTATAAAAGGAGATAAGAAGATGGCATTTACAGGAAAAGCGACATATTCGGCGGGAGCGAATCTGCCGGAATTAGCGGAAGACGTGTCGGACCTTGTAGGGATAATTTCACCATACGAGACGCCTTTGCTCGATGCGCTGGGGGACCCGCTGCGTGAGGCGACCAGCACGCATCATGAGTGGCTTGAGGACGAACTTTTGCCCAATAAGGACGCGGTCAACGACAGCACCTTTACGGACCCGGACGTTGATACCAGCTTTGTGGTCGACCACGGCAGCAGATTCCGGATTGGGGACCAGATTCAGGTGGAAGGGTCGAAGGAACTGATGCTGGTGACAAACATCAACAGCAACACGCTCACGGTGGTAAGGGGATATGCGGGGACGACGGCGGAAGATTTGGCCGACAACCAGATAATAAATATTCTGGGGAATGCGGCGCTCGAAGGTTCTGAGAAGCCTGACGTGAGGTTTACCAGCCGGTCGAGAAAGAGCAACTATACGCAGATATTTGCGGCTGCGGCGGAGGTGAGCGGGACGCATATGGCTGCGAGTCAATTGGGACTGGCTGACGAGATGGATTATCAGAAGCAGGAAAGGCTTCGTGAGCTGATGCGTGACCTGGAGAACACCGTTATAAACGGGGGACAGACTTCAAGCAATCCGCAGGGGAGCGACTCGACGAGGAGAACAATGAAGGGCGTTATCCAGCATTTGTCAACCAACGTTTTTCATACGGGAGCGAGTGGATTCCCTACGGGGGCGGACCTTGACGAGACGAAGATAAATTATATTCTGAGGCAAATTTGGAGCAACAGCAGCGGAAACGTTGACCTGATTGTTGTCGGGGGTTTCCAGAAGCGAATGATAAACGGTTTTGCCGGTGATAGCCGACGTTATGGGGCCAATGACAGGACATTCACCGATATGATTAGCGTTTATGAGAGCGATTTCGGGGTGTGCAGGGTAATAACATCGCGGTGGGTTCCACAGGATTCGGTGCTGCTGCTGGATTCGTCGAGGATTAGCGTGCTGCCATTAGCCGGGCGGAATTTTTACTTTAAGCCTTTGGCGAGCGGTGGGGACTATGAATGCGGCGAGCTGATAGGTGAGTATACGCTTGAACTGCGAAATGAGGCGGCGCACGGGTTAATCCGCGGTTTGTCGACCAGCTAACAAGGCTGGGTACGGCGGACGTGCGGCGAGACGTTTTGGCGAGGGTGTCCAAGGGACAACTTTGGACACCTGAGCCTGTCGGAAAAATGTGAACGGGGCAAGAGGAAAATGGTCAATTTTTCAAGCGATGTCGATATTTTGAGGTATGAGCCGATACTTTTCGGAGAATTGTATCTTCCGAGTCAAGTGCTGGCGAAGGGGGAGGACGGCGTTCTTAACGGGACAAGTTTCACAGCGGATGATGCGGATTTTGTAAATGCTTCGGTTGCTGTGGGCGGGGTCATATATTTGAAGTCCGAAGACGGGATTCTGGATGGTGCATACGAGATAGTGTCGGTGGATTCGGCGACGGAGCTTACAGTTTCCATAATCAGGAGCAGCGGTGAAGATATTTCGACAGCACCGCCTTCGGCCACCAATATATCTTATCGCATCAGCACATTCAGGCCGCAAGCGGGCGAGGCGGGATTTCAACTGACGGAATATTTCGGTATCAAGCCCGGCAATCCTTCCAGCGAGATAAAGGTCGAAGATATTACGGACACAAGTGCATTAAGGGCGGCGTCGGCTTTCGCGGTAATTTCGGTGGCCTATGCGATGCTGGCGAGCAGGGCCGAGAATGAGAATTTCTGGAAGAAGAGTTTGTATTATCAGAGACTTTTCGAGAAGGCGAGAGAACGGTGCAGGGTGTGTATAGATACTGATGGGGATGGTGCGGCGGATATTGAGCGGCCAGGTGCGTCTATAAGATTGCGGCGGGATTAGTTTGTGAAGTGAGAACAGATGAATATTACATTAGACGGGCAAAGTTTGTTTGATGAGCAAGGGTTGAGAATTGAAGCGGGGAGCCTTAGCAGAAGCTCGATTGAAAGAGCAGTCCCCGGGCTGGACGGCGTGCTCAGTATCGATATGGGGGGACGCAGCAGGAAGGTGAGGCAAACCGGGGTGCTGCGTGCGCAAAGCCGGTCGCAGATGGATGAGCGTGTAAGCCTGATATGTTCGTTTATAGACGGGAACACACACAAGCTGGTAACAAATCGGGGCGAAGAATTCGATGACCTCAGGATGGATGTTTTTAAGGTTAATAGTGAGCATATAAATGGAAGCGGTATTAGTTGTTATTATGAAATTATTTATACGCAGTTAATTATGCGGTAATTATGGCACTTATAAAAGAGGGAATAGAAAAGGTCAGGGCATTCGAGCTACCGGGCGGCATTTGGAGTGATGGGGACAGTGTTGCAGCGCCGAGACAGGTACTGGTGGAGTGGAGTTCATGCTGGGGAGACAAATTTTATCAGGTTTATGTCAACGGCCAGTACGCAGGGACGACATTAGACTGTGACCAGCGGAAAATGGTTGTTCAGACGCCAACCTCTTTGGAATCGCCGGTCCGGATAGAGGTTTTTGCGACAGAAGCGTGCGATGCGAGCATCGATTTTAGTGATGAGGTTAGTGGGCCTTCGGGTCAAAGCGGTCGCGTGAGGATAAGCTTTCTGCGAGGACAAAATTTGCCGGCGGACTCAATTGCGCAAATCTATTTTGACAACGGCAGCGGTGAAATTAATTATGACAATCCGCTTACGTACAGGCCGATAAGAATATGGCCGGCCTGGCAGGACAAAGCGGGGTTCGGTATGAGCAGGTTCGGCGTCAGCGATTTCGGTTATGAATCGGCTGCGGCGGCTGGTTTCGGGTGCGGAAGTTTCGGGAGGGGACTATTTGGTCTTGATGCTGATACGATTGAGTGGGTCAGCCCTGCACTGCAAGCCGGGGGATATAAATTTGCCCTTAAAATTACAGATGGAGAAGGTAATGAAAGTAACAGTGAGACCGGCCAAATTACCGTGATGCCGGCGGCGAAACCTGCTGAAAGGTTAAATGTTACGTCATTCGACAGGCAAACCAATACTTTGGTTTTAGGTGTCAGATAGAAAAGATGTCAGGGAGAATATTATGAGTGAAGTGTATCCAACTGATAATGAGCTGTTGAATATTCAGTCCGACGGCGAGACAGGCGTTGAGTATATAGCGACGGGACAAGCGCCTTATTATATTCAGTTTAGAAGACTGCTTTACAGGCTGCTGCTTACAATGAGGCGGTCTAATGATTTGAGGGTTTATGATGAGGGAGGGCTGGACGCAGGCGTGAAGAGCGGCAAGTTCTGGCTGGGGACAACATTAGTCAGTTATGACGGTTCTTCGGGGAATACGCTTGCGGACAATAAGGAACATATCTATTTGTATCTTAATGCCGCGGGTCAGTTTGTTATTAATGAGTACAGCAGCTTTCCGAATATGTCGGTTACGCCTCATATCCGGCTGGCGATTGTAACGACATCGAACGGTGATATTAGCTCAATAGTCGATTGCCGGAGCGGGTATAATTTTGTGATGCCATACGGTGCGGGCGGCATCAAGCGGAGAATTGAGGCCCATACCGGCAACGATACGCTGACAGCGGCGGAATCCGGCGGTGTTCACACTAATCTGGGTACGACGGGGACAGTTACTCTTACGTTGCCTGCTTCGGCACCGGAGGGGACGGAATTCAGTTTTGCGGTGCAGGCCGAACGGGAATTGCGAATTGAGCCAGGTGCGGCAGCAATCAGGGACAGCAGCGGGCAGGCTGCCGGCAAGTATAAATCGGCGGATGGCATAGGGGAATGTCTTACGGTGGTTGCGGATGCGAACGGCGACTGGGTAACAGTGAGTAAGAATGGGGTCTGGACAGAGGAGGCGTAGAGTCGATAATGACCTGGATAGAGCCGGACAGTTACATAGATGAATCGGGCACGTGGTCGGATGAGACCAAAACCTCGGCGAGTTCGATAGAGATAGCTTACGATGAAAGCACCGGCAATATACATTTTTTGCTCAATCAGCCAAAGAGCTGCGATAAAATCAGGATAGATGTTTCGAGGTCCAATTCAGATGCGGAGCCGGTTTCAATAGAAATATACGGCTATTGGGATGGGGACTGGCACTGGATTGAAGGCGTAACCTGGACAAGCGGCTGGCAGGAGCTGTCACTTGGAGGGACCGTGTTGCTGGAGAAAATAAAACTTAATTTTCGGAATGATGACTGGTCTGATGTAACAACGGTAGACGCGAATAACATTAATTTTGGGCAGGTGGGTATACGACCATTGGTTAATGTCCCATTGGCTGGAAGAGGTTTATCGAGGAAAGGATTGGCATAATGTATTTGGGCGATTTCAAGGCAGGGGCGACGCATTATTTTTGTTTCAGCACAAATGACAAGAGCGGCGGAAAAGCGACATACAGCGGTGGTTCCGTCAAGGTTTTCAAGGACGATGTTAATGCCGGAGTTGCTACCGGTGTGACTGTGGTCAAAGATTTTGGCAATCCGGCGATGACCGGCGTTCATAACGTCAAATTAGTATTGACGGACGCTTTTTATGCGGCAGGTCACGATTATACGGTAGTGTTGACTGAGGCTACTATCGACGGCGAGACGGTCAATGCGGTGATTGCAGAGTTTTCGATAGAAAACAGGATAAACAGGCTGCTTCTTGAAAAGGCGGCGAGGGTGCTTGTTAATAAGGCGGTTCAAAACAAAGTTACCGGCGTGATAAGCTATTATGATGATAACGGTCAAACAGTTATTCTGACTCACACACCAGCGGATGGTCAATCGACAATTATGAGGGCGCCAAGTTAATGGAAATAATGTGGTTGGAAGAGGCACTGTTTGCGGGTATGACTGCGAACGCTTTTAAGCTGGGGACGGCGTTGAGTCTCGGCTGGTTCTGGCTTCGAGTTTCGGGGTGTTCCGTACTATATCGCGGCGAAAGTATGGAGCAGATTGATTTTTCTGACATATTAACTGTGGCTGAAAGGGATGCATTAGAAATATCGCCGCCGGGTTATGTCAATCATAACAGCAACTCAACATATTTTTATATTGTTCGCCGTGCCAATAATTGCGGCGACCAGGAATATACGTTAGCTGCCGCGGTCAAGGTTTCAATTGATTCTGATGGTAATTTGGCGTCACCGAAGCTGAACAATATTTTCTGTGCGAAAATAGAACAGGTGTTTGGCAGCAAGGTAAAACTTGTTTGGTATTATTGCCCCATTGAGCAGGGGTCGAAACCGGCGCATTTCAAAATTTACCGGGATGGGGGAAGCGGGGAAATAGATTACGAAAATCCGATTGCGGTGATTTGCTATGCCGGCCGGATTTTTTATAGCTATTTAAGTAACACACTTAGTGAGGGTAAATATCTATTCTGTATAAAAACAGAAGATGCAGGGGGTGTTGAGGATGGTTCGCATTCGTTGCTGGAAATCCAAATTGATAATAAAAGTCCCGATTCGGCAGACATTTTGAATGTCGAAGCCGTTTGATATTTTGGAAAGTTAAGCGTATGTCCAACAGAACTGATTTTTTCCAATCTGCCCAGATAAAGCCGGCATTACCTGCGGCGGCTACTTTGGTTCTAATAGATGGCCAGATAAGTCCCGTTCTTGAAACATTGGAGATAGTGTGGGGTGGTTGGCCGGAATTTAGCTGGGCAAGACTGGTGTATAATCCTGCTGCATATCCTGAAGGCGGTCCGATGTCAATCGAGGATGTTGAGGATGAGTTTCCTATCGGCAAAAGTATCAGTATCAGACAGATATACAATGGCGCGGCACCTGATGTATCAGTTTGCAGTTTTCCTATTTTTGCCGGTCAGATAGATGAGATTGAGAGGAAGCTCGGTCCTGACAGTGAAAACGTGGAAATCATAGCGAGGGATTTCAGTGCGATTCTAAGGCGGAAAACAATTTATGGACAGCGAGTGTCGGACATAAATGGAACGAGTATATTTTTAGCCGGTAGGGACACTATTTTAAATGAGAGCGGGAAGGGCAATGCAGCGAGTGAGCCGGTGACAAATAACGGCAACAGTTATACGGTATTTTGTGCAGAGCCGTCATCAGGCAGGTTTTGGAGTTATGCGGAAGTTATTCGGTATCTACTTTGTGAATATCTGCCGGCGGGTCAGTTGCAATCGCCGAGTATAGACCAGCTGCGAGCGTTGACGGAGGACCAGAAGGTTCGTGATTTCGATGTTACAGGACTGAATTTATTGGATGCGTTACATCGCTGCTGCGAACGGATTGGTTTGAGATTTAAGTTTGTCCCCCGGCTGGCGGAAACCGGCCCGGCTGAGGCAATTGTGTTTTATAAAAACGGGACGGGCAGGACAGTTGAGTTGAATTGCCAGCAGCGAGGCGAACAGTTCAGCATCTCGAAGACGAATATTTCTGAACTGCACGGCAGGAGGAATTTTTGGCCTATAACGCACAAGTATATCGGGCAGGGCGATTTCAGGATTTACGAGGCGACATTCGAATTGAAGAAGGCGTGGGACCATTCGGAAGAAGACACTGATTATGATAAATTTTCACCGGCGACCAATCCTGATTTTTACAAGGTGAGAAATGTATATCGCAAATGGTGTCTGAATGAGGCGGGCGATTACAGCAGAGAGCCATATAATCAGGGGGAGGCATTTGATTTTTCGAGGATTTTTCAGACGGGCAATTTTGTTCGCCGACGAAGGCGTTTTTACCCGACTATTACAACGGACAAACAGGGCAAATCGCTGGGACATTTCCTGCAGGTGTCGTTCGATAACGGACTGCACTGGTGGCAATACCTATATGCTTTTAATAACCTGCTTGACGAGTGCGGTATCTGGCTCAGCAGCGACCAGCTCGATGTGGACACCTGGATTGCGGCATTAAAAGGTGTATTGAGGTTTAGAATAACCGCATCGGTGGTCAGCGACGAAAGGCTAAGCTGCACAATTGCGGATGGCCCTGTCGATTCTACAGCTCCGGTGATTGAGTATATTATTACCCTGCCTCGTCAATTCAAGTACCGGAAAGTTTCCAATCAGAGCGTTTTTGCGAATGTTTATAAGGATGAGGCCGGTGTGCCGGACGAAAAGAACGATTCAGTTGCTCTGTTTGAATTTATCCGTCAGAGAGCAAGGGTGTCATCCGAGACTATCGAGACGATGGACGTTCAGACGCCGATGGTTATGTTTGATTATCATCCCGGCGACAAGGTGACATCGAGCCCGGAAAGCAGGGACCTTTTTGGCTGCAAAAGCGATAATCGGAGCATTTGCCGAATAGAACGCGTACGGATGGATTTTGAAAAGCAGTGTACGAACCTGAAGATTATCAGGCAGCGGAGGGCACAGTTATGAGCAGCGAAACAGACATTGCGGACAGCCAGCAGATGCTGGGGAGGCTTGCGAGGACGGGTTTTGGGGGGACAGAGGAGGTTTCGGTTGTTACATCACCCGGCGCCAGGGTTTCGGCATGGCCTGTCAAGGTCAAAAGTCTTTCATTGTACAATGTTTATAATGTTCGCACGGTGATAATAGGCGGCGCGGGGTCGCTGCCGGTAGAGATTGGAAGCCAGATGCAGGCGGTTAATCTGGCTGAGTCCTTTATCAATGAGGGACAACTGGCGGCGGGGACATACGTGGTGATGTTCAAGGTCGGCGAAAAGAATGTTTTTTATGCTCCGGTGTAATGATGGTGCAGGAAAAGTGTAAAAGCTGGCAATTTAACCGGCAGATAAATCTTTCTGTGCTGATTCAATTAGTGCTGCTGGCATCTTTGATTGTCGGAAGCTGGGTCAATTTGCAGAGGCAGCTCGATTTGCTGCAGCGGGACGTGTCTATGCTGTTGCAGTGTCAGAGGAATTTTGAGCAGAAGCTCGAATCTCTTCAGACAAAAAGCATTTCCTATGAATACCGTTTGCAAGCTGTTGAGAAGGTCATATCTCAAACTAGTGTCACTGAAAGTTCTCATTAAATTTGCAGATAAATTGTATACACATGAGTAATGAACTTTACGAAAGAATCGTCGAAGAACTATGCCCGAGTGGTAATTGGCAACTCGGTAATGCGATGGAAAAATTGCTGAGACTTCAAATCAATCGATTGCCTCAAAGAGCCGTTCCCGAAGAAGAGGTAAGATACCCCACAAGTCCAGCAGGGATGAGAGCATTTTTAGACACTTTTTTCGCAAGGCATTATTTTCAGGTTCAGAATAGCCTGCTCGAATATTTAACTTCAGAAGACTTCCTTGAACTGCTTAATACTCAAAATGTAAGTGTTCTTGATATTGGTGCAGGACCTGCGGTTGCCTCACTGGCGATTACTGATATAGTTGCTCGCGTGATAAGGCAATTGAGTGAAATGAACTGGCGATCGAATTCAAGAACAATCAAAATAAGGTATGTACTTAATGACACAGCTAATATTTGTCTTGGCACAGGTCAAGAGTTAATCAGAAACTACTTTAAGCTGAGCTATAAGGAGAATCGTGGATTATCTCATGTCGGGACACTCAGTTTAGAAAAAGAGTTTCCTGCGAGTATAAGCCAGATAAGAAGAATATATAGAAATCTCGGATTTTATAGCATAATAATTTTGTCATATGTTGTAAACCCATTGAGTGAGGAGCAGGGGTTTGCAAATACAATTAGAGGTCTATTGCTCTTTGAAAAGTTAAACGAACGCACAGTCAATATCCGATAATACGGGAATGAGACCCGTAGGAAGCCCTCAACAATTGGAGCAACGGCGGCGAAAAGCCATCTCGTTGCTGGAACAAG
>Ga0315282_10000382_pt1 | contig 88700 bp, 81 predicted proteins | sample YL17G07_20_MG_FD_203693 | JGI IMG/M metagenome (GOLD analysis project Ga0315282, IMG submission 203693) | Sediment microbial communities from Yellowstone Lake, YNP, Wyoming, USA - YL17G07_20 | ecosystem: Environmental > Aquatic > Freshwater > Lake > Sediment | place: USA: Wyoming | collected...
TCTCCATTTGTCGCCTCCATCATCGCTGCGGAATAGGGCAGCTGGAGCAACGCCTGCATAGATCACGTCGGGTTCATCGGGATGGCCCGGTTCGATATGCCAGATGTTCTCAACCCTTAGGTGAGATTCTTCTGCGAATCGTGGGGGACTTCTTGAGTTCTCCCATCTACGGCCGAAGGTCTTGGTTCTCTGAATCGTCGGCCCAAAATGGCTGCTGTTTACCGTGGCGTAAATTGATTTTCCATCGCGTTTGTCGAACGACATGTGGAAGACGGGAGAGTTCTCGAAGAAGGGACCTTTTATCTTCCAGTTTTTTCTTCTGGAATTGGATTGGAGAATGAAGGCTCCTTTCCTCGTTCCAAGAAGAATAGAGATATCAGCCTTTCTCGACATTAGACTAAATCTCCTCCGGCTATCGAAGGGATGATGTGCAGGTAATCACCATCCACAAGCTTCGTCTTCAATCCGTCGCGTGAACGAACATCATCTTGATTCACAAATATGTTCACGTATCGTCTGACCTGATGGTTCTCGTCTATAATTAGAGCCCTCAAGCCAGGGAATTTCCGGTCGAGTTCTGATACGGCTTCATCGACAGTTGCAGCTTCAACGTTAACTTCTGAACTTATCAGAGTAAACTGCCGCAGAGCAGCGGGAATACTTACAATGACGTGCAAAACAACTCGGAATGTAAGGATTATTCAGTGCAAATAAAAGTGCGACCCAAACTTATTCAAGGATTGGCACGCACATTGCGGTTCATACCACTTCTTTCATCCAAAGCGATCATGATAGCTATATCGTTTACATTCGTCCCTGTGGGCCCTGTCCGTATCAAATCTCCCAGCTTAAGGAAGAAGTTGTACGAGTCGTTTTCAGCCAGAAATTTCTCCGCTTTCATTTGAAGCGCGTTGGCTCTGTTGATGGTGCTTCCATCCACTATTGCACCGGCAGCATCGGTAGGTCCATCGATGCCATCAGTGCCTATTGAAGCAACGACTGCGCCTTCAATAGATGACATCGATAGAGCGGCGCCTAATGCCACTTCTTGGTTTCGCCCGCCAGTTCCATTGCCACGAACAGTGACCGTGGTTTCGCCTCCAATGATGAAGGCTGAGGGCTTTGCAATTGGGCTGTTCCAGAGAGCCATTTCTCTCACAATGCTTCCAAGGACTCTGCCGATCTGATTTGCCTCTCCCTCTATAGCGGTTGAAAGTATGGCAGTGGTGACTCGGCAACTCTTCAAGTAGGCGGCAGCAGCCTCACATGCTTGTCTGTTATTGAAGAGAATGAAGTGCTTTACGTGACTGAACGCTTCGTCCTCAGTCTTTGGTGTCTCCGCTATTCTTCCCGCTTTCCCATCTGCTAGAATCTTTCGAATTTCTTTGGGAGCTTTTTCCCAGAGTTTGTACTCCTTTAGGACCGATATGGCGTCGTTGAAAGTGGATCGGTCTGCGGCAGTTGGGCCTGAGGCAATTACGTCAATAGGGTCTCCCACAACGTCTGAGAATATCAGGGTAATCACAGATGCACCATCCACCTTCTTGGCCAACCAGCCTCCTTTGATTTCCGACAGATGTTTTCTGACCGCGTTCAATTCGTTGATATTGGCCCCCGCTCTTAGAAGTGACTTTGTGATCGTCTGTTTTTCGTGGAGGCTCAGTCCCTTCCTTGGAAGGGGCATCAGGGCAGAGCCGCCACCCGATATGAGGCAGATTACGAGATCATTCTTCCTAGCATTCTCCGCAAGCTGTATCATCTTTTTGGAGCCTCTCACGCCTGCTTGATCTGATAGTGGATGCGAAGCTTCGTTCAATGTAATTCGCTGAGTACGGTACTTGCCACCAGTGCCGCGTAGAATATTCACGCAACCTTCCGTGATCCTATCGCCGAGCATATTTTCGAGAGCGAGCGCCATCTGAGCGCATGCTTTTCCAGCTCCAACGACGTAAATATGCTCGACATGAGACAAGTCATAGGTTTCGTGTCTCACGAATAGGCGAGATCCGTCCAATTTGAGATTCTCCATAATTACCCTCGATGGATTAGCAGCTTGGACCGCTGCATCCAACGTGCGTAAAGTCAAGTTACGCGCTAGACGGTTTGAGCTCGTGGCGGTGTTAGTGGAAAGTGATTCTATATTTTGTATGACTCCCACAAAGGTTCGCCTTATTGATCCTGATTAGTATCTCGCTCAGATTTGATTTACGTTATTGACCAACTCTGTTTCATGGAGCCTGTTTTTCTGGTTTGAATTTCGATCCATGAAAACGAGTCATTTGTATCCTAATGCATGTTCGGGCCATCGCAGAGCAGACTACGTAGACGATCAGGAACAATCTTTAACTCAGCCTCACGTCCTCTGTTGGTTAAGTCATGATTCGCCTGGAAAATCTGACGAAGAAATTTTCTGATGTCGTTGCCGTGGACAACGTGAACCTCACGATTGAGGATGGAGAGATCCTCACGTTACTTGGACCAAGCGGGTGCGGAAAAACCACTACGCTGCGATGCATCGCAGGCTTTGTGAAACCGGATAGCGGAGACGTGTTTATTGGAGATAGACGAGTGACCGAGCTGGAGCCGGAGAAGCGTGGGATAGGGATGGTTTTCCAGAGCTACGCACTATGGCCTCATATGACCGTGTTCGACAACCTGGCTTTCGGGCTCAGAATCAGGCGTGTCTCTCCGTCTGAAATCAAGTCTAGGGTGGAGAGGGCATTGGACTTGGTCAGACTAGGAGGCCTCGCGCATAGGTTCCCGCGCCAGCTGAGCGGAGGACAGCAACAGCGTATTGCACTGGCTAGGGCGCTTGTCATGGAGCCCAATGTGCTCCTGCTCGATGAGCCCCTGAGCAATCTGGATGCCAAGCTAAGGGAAGAAATGCGTTTTGAGATCAAAGACCTTCAACGAAGGTTGAAGATAACAACAGTCTACGTGACACACGACCAAGCAGAAGCCTTGGTGCTCTCAGACAGAATATCCCTAATGAACCAAGGAAGAATAGTGCAGGTGAGTTCACCCAGAGAACTCTACGACAAGCCACGAGACAAGTTCATCGCGGGCTTCATAGGCCTGACCGCTTTCATAGAAGGGACTGTTGAAGCGTTTGAACCAGATAAGGATGCGGCAGTCGTAGTAACGAGAGATAACCTGAGAATACACGTACGCACGAAAGATGCCAAGAAGGGGCAGGAAGTGAGTATCTCTGTGAGGCCTGAACACATAAGACTAGTTGACGCTGAAAAGGTGGGCGGAACCAATATCTTCGAAGGACAAGTCGAACAGCTTGCATATCTTGGAAGCATTGTTGATTGCCGCATAAGAGTCAGCAGCTGGACCGTTAGAGCCCAAACTGAAACGGACCAGGTTTACCAAGCTGGACAGAAAGTAGGCGTTTGGTTCAATCCAGAAAGAATCACGCTGATCAACCAATAGTCTTTTACCAAACTTGAACCGATTGCTTTCATTGGGAAAATGTATGTTTACTAGTCGATCTGCTATAACGCGAACAAACGCCATATTCATAGTCGCCATCATAATCATAGCGGCGATCGCTGGAGGAGCAGGGTGGCTCTACTATAGTAAACCAGCCGAGAAGGTCACGTTGGTCTACGAGACGGCTGGAGACATCAACATGCTGGCTTTGGCTCAGAACGTCTTGGGACCCGAGTTCGAGAAAAGAAATCCAAACGTGAAGGTGGTGTCGGTGCATACAGGGCCTGGTGACGCTGGGGACACGACAATACTAGAGAAGCTCAAGGCAGAGAAGGACGCTGGGAAGCAGGTATGGGACGTTGACGTAGCGATGGTCCATCAGGTTTTCATGGGGGAGTACATTAAGAATGATCTTATCCTCAACTATTCAACCACGCTAGATTCTTGGAAGTATGTTACCACACCTCTAGCAAAGAATTCGCTGGGAACAACTGTCAACGGCTACGTTATGCCCATGTTCAATAGCCAAGTAGCCATCGCATACAACCCGAAGTATGTCACAAATGTACCGAAGACCTTTGAGGACTTGGTAAACTGGGTCAAGGCAAACCCTGGCAAGTTCGGATACAACGGCATAAAGGGCGGGATGTCTGGAGTAGGTTTCGTTGCAGGCTGGCTCTACTGGAAGACGGGAAAGTATAATCTGTACGCAGTTACTGGGCCGTACGACAAGGCGAACGAGCAAGGATGGGATAAGGCTTTTGCCGATCTCAAAGACTTCAACAAGTATGTGACGCTAACAGCGGGTAATGTCGGAACGCTTGACATGCTCAATCGCGGGGAACTTTGGATGGGGCCAGTCTGGGTTGACATGTTCTATACATCCATGCTTGACGGAAAGATGGATCCGAGCATAAAGCTCGTTATTCCTAAGCCCGGCCTCCCTGGACAGCCGATGTACTTTGTGATCCCCAAGAAGTCTGGGAATATCGAGTTGGCGAAGAAGTTCGTCGACATGGTGATGAGCCCAGACATGCAAGGCAGTGCCATAATTGTGAAGTACAACTGGTATCCTGGCATAGACGGAAAATATGTGCAGAGCTACGTCACACCACAAGTGTATAACAGGCTGTACGGAGAGATACCCCCTGAGACGCTACTCCAACTAGGCCTAGCTTTCCCGCTCAGCGGATACATGGTTGACATGGGCTCCGCGTACGAGAAGTATGTGTCAGGCTAACAGCATTGCGTAAACCCTCGGCATCAAATCTAATCCCCTTTTTTTTCCTACTTCCTTCCTTGGCTGTAATGATCGTTCTGTACCTGTACCCCTTCGCGTCCTCTATCTACGGGAGTTTCGTCAGCGACCAAGGGATAGTTACACTACAATTCTATGAAACGGCGATCATCAACTACAAAGCCGACATCCTCTTCTCGCTCGAAGTGTCCCTTCTCAGCACCGCCATATCCGCCGTGCTGAGCATTCTGATGGCTGCATACCTGAGGCTCACATCGCGCAGAATTGCTCGATTCTTCAATTCCCTCTATCGGATACCGCTCTTCATACCCTTCGTGGTCATCGCTCAGATGATGCGAACCTTCCTTGCACCGCATGGCCTACTCAACGTCTTCTTAGCTCAGTTCGGGCTGATCAATCTTGAGACGCCGCTGCAGCTTTTCGACTGGAAGGGTCTGACGATAGGCTTTGTCTGGAAACAGACTGCCTTCATGACGCTTATGACTCTGGGAGGATTCACAATGATCAAAGACGAGATGATAGAGGCCGCCAGGAGTGTAGGAGCAAGCGTACTGAGAGTCGTATGGAGCATCATGGTGCCCATTGCTAGAACAATCATTGTCGTAGCATTGATTTTGACTTTCGCCTCGAACATTAGCACATTTAGTCTTCCTTACATGTTCATCGGCGGATCTGTCCCCACAACAATGACAGTCGACATAGCCCACAGAGTGATGTATTTCCGTGACTGGGGCACAGCCAACGCCCTAGGCGTCATCTCATACATAATCGTCTTCGCTGCGGCCATCTACTACATGAGATACATGGTAGGGAGGGAGTCCTACGGTTAGGACAAGTACGACGAAAAGGGCCATTGAAACTGCTCTGTTCGTGGCGCTTTGCTTCGCCATCTTTGGTGCAATCACCGGGATCGTTCTCTGGTCGATAACGATCGCCTGGTACTGGCCACACGTCCTCCCACAATCCATAGGCCTAGACTATTGGCTACAGGTTCTCGGCTTTCAGAGGAGCTGGTCGCTAGGCGCCGTTAGCATAGTGGATTCGTTCTACCTGAGCGTCATCATAGCCCTAATCGTAGTCTCCCTAGCGATGCTCATCGCGATTCCTGCGGGCTACGTGCTGGCAAAGTATAGTATTCCACTGCGCGGAGCGATCCTGCTGCTCTTTCTGATGCCGCAAGCCTTTCCGCAGCAACCAATCTTCATAAACCTCATGTTAACCTTCTATAGACTGAACCTTATTGGGACGATTCCAGGCGTGGTACTCGCTCATCTCATGGCTAGCCTAGTGTACGCTGTCTGGATATCTAGCGCGGCCTTCAAGTCGGTGTCCCCTGACCTTGAGGAAGCCGCCAGGAGCGTCGGGGCTTCAAAGTTGAAATCATTTCTCCACATCACCCTTCCGCTTGCAGCGCCGGGAATAATTGCCAGCTCAGTATTCGTCTTCCTATACTCTCTCGACGAGTTCACAGGAACCTTCTTCATAGGGCTACCGTTCATTACCACGCTGCCCATGCTACTCTACTCAGCCAGCGGATTCAACATGCAGTTCGCCTCGGCAACGGCAATAGTTCTACTAATTCCAAGCATAGCCTTCATGGTCGTAATCGAGAGATTTCTTAAAGCCGAATACATATCAGGCATGGGCGTCTAGCGAGCTTGAGTTCGTGACGAATCTACCGTCACTCAGTCGATCCGAAAGGAAACTTTCTTGCCGTACGCCAGGTTTCAGGTCGGCCACTAGTCTCGACAAGATGTAGACGGTTGACCTCGAAGCATAATGAGCATTCGCGGCCTATTTTCCCAATAATCTTATCCTTTGTCGCCGAAGGAAAATCGCCGTACAGTATACTAAGATGAGGCATGTATTTTGGATCTCTCTGCCGGTCGAAGATCTCTCTTGCCCTTAGATTCGCTTCAATTACATCCTCAGTCTCTTCTACTCGAATGAACAAGCTTCTGAAGTACTCGTCTAAGTATTCAACTCTAGCCAGTTTGATTGCGTAGGGTCTCAGATTGACGCTAAGCTTTGACGCTCTTGATTCTATTTCCTCATAAGAACCAGTCAATTCTCCAAGCAGCGTCACGTGAGGATCAAAGCGTGGCGAGGAGTGTTCCTTACTGATATCAGAGATCAGGTTTGCCAGCACAACGTAGACTTCACCGGTTGGCATTAACCAGAGCGAAAATCGTTTGGCTGTCACGAAGAATCCGACCTCAACGTCAATGCCTGTCTTACCGGTGATCGTAGAGATTTGTCAAATCCAACACCATTCAATGTTTTTCGCGGCTGAGCCTTGAGTAGCATAGTCAGATCAGGTCCGCATGAAATTGTTGGCCTTCAGAAACTTAGCGGTGGCCTTAACCGCTTCAATGCTGTTGGGTTTCGGCAGAGTTTCAGCGGACACCCAGCCGTCATAACCTAAATCTCTCAGCAGATTCAATGAACCTTCAATTTCCAAGTGCCCATAGCCTGGGGGCCAACGATTACTATCAGCTATGTGGAAATGCACCAACCTCGAATTGTAGGCTCTGATCGTCTCCTCTATTGATTGCTCTTCGATATTCATGTGAAAAGTGTCCAATAGAATTCCTGTTGAATCAAGCTTACCGCTCTCAATGAAATCAGAGACTTCACTAGCACTGTTCAAAAACTTGGTTTCATACCTGTTGATTGCTTCCAAGGCAATTCGTGTAGCGCAACTCTTGGCCACAGAATCACACTCTACTAAGCAATCACGTAGATGTGTTGCCGCATTTTTCGTTTCAGCTTGGCCTCGAACGGAGCCGATTATCAGTGATGTGTTTTCGCTTGAGGCGAACTCCAATAACCGCCTTATGATCGAAAGCGCTCTGGTGCGTTTGTTTTGATCGGGGCTCGTTAATGACAATTTCTCGTGCCCGTACAAGAGCCCGGTTCCAACAGCTGCCAACTTCAGCCCAGAGTCGTGAATGGAGTTCTTGATCTTCGAGAGTCTCTGCTTGTCGTCGAAATGTAGATTCAGTTCAACACCATCGAAACCATTCTCTCTCAAACATTTTAGGGCCAGCTCAAATTCTTCGAAGGATCTTTCAGTCTGGAATAGGTTTGGGATTTGATATCCCAATCCACTTGAGACTACGAATGCAAACCGCATTTCCCCACGCGGCTACTATAGAAAACCTTAGCCAGTCTAGCGTTTTTTCAGAGCTTCTGGGTTGACCGGGTTTGGTGGCATTTCGCCCTTCAGACCAGCGATTAGGTTGTCGGCTGCCATAACGCCCATCTTAGTTCTTGTTACAACAGATGCGCTGGCAATATGAGGCGTAACTATCACATTATCAAGTGTAAGAAGCGGATGGTTCGCAGGCAACGGTTCAGGTTCCGTAACGTCGAGAGCCGCAAACCCAATTTTCCCGCTCCGGAGCGCCTCGTATAATGCCGTGTTATCAACAATTGGTCCACGTGACGTGTTCACAAGTATGCATGTCTTCTTCATTTTCTCGAATTGCTTGGCACCGATCAAGTGGTGAGTCTCTGGCGTAAGGTTTGTGTGTATTGTTATGAAGTCTGATTCCGCGATAAGTTTGTCAAATTCCGAGTACTGAACACTCAACTCATCTTCAAGCTTCTTCTGTCGAACAACATCGAAGTAAAGAAGCCTCATCCCGAAACCTTTTGCCCTACGAGCTATAGCGGCGCCAATCCTTCCCAAGCCGATAATGCCGAGCGTGGCTCCATGAATGTCCTGTCCCAAGAGAATCATAGGGCCCCAAGTCTTCCATAAACCGGCTCTAACCTGTTTGTCGCCTTCTACCACGCGCCTCGCGGCCGCCATTAGGAGTGTAAAAGCAAAATCAGCAGTTGTATCTGTCAACACACCCGGTGTGTTTCCAACGATTATCCCTCGCTTCGTAGCTTCAGGTACGTCTATGTTGTCGAAGCCTACTGCGCAGTTGCTGATGACCTTCAACTTGGGCGCTTTATCCATGAGTTCAGCGTCCACTTTGTCTGTGAGTAGTGAGAGTAAGCCCTCTGAATTCCGAACTTTCGCTAGGAGAGTTTCTCTTGGTGGGGGAAGTTCGCCTTCCCATACTTCCGCGTCGCAGAATGCGTGAATTCGATCCATAGCCGGCTTGGGCAGGAGCCTTGACACGTACACTTTAGGCTTCAATCAAATCCCTTCCATAACCTCTCTAAGAGCTATAGTAGGCTCCAAGCCTTCCTCCAAGTCCTCTTTCCGTTTGCGATGACTGCCTCAGGTTTCTCATTAGGCTGAGGTTTCAGTTCGAATCCGACCACCGGCGAAACTTCTTGAGGATTCAGACTGATGTAACCGATATCTACTAGAGCACGGAGAAATTGTGTGAGTTGGGAGACGTCATTTTCTCCGCCATCTAACCCAAACCTTGGATGCTGATCCCCGTATGCAGGATGGCCTGGAATCTTGACGCAATTTCCAATGTGAACGTGGACCAAGTGATCCTTCAAGAGGCGCAACGCACGTGCCGGATCTTCACTCAGCAGAGGTGCATGACCCATGTCATACATCAATCCAAAATCCGGGAATTTCGCCTTTACAGCCTTCGAAACCTCAAGTGCGTCAGGTGCTGGGCCGATGAGACTTTTCTTATCGATTGTCCGATCGAAAGTCTCAAGGGTCATGCTCAGCGACTTTTCTTTAGCGTAGGCGCACAATTCTAGAAGCGATTGAATTAGGAGTTCTTTGGCAACCGTTCTATCTTTCTCACCAGGATCGGGGCCACTCAAAACGGTCAGACGTTTCGCTCCCACAGACATTGCTTCGTCAATGAGTGTTTTGATACCAGAAATCGCCTCCTTCCGCTTTGTTGGATCCTGTGAATTGAGATTCAGTTTCTGGCTCAGAATCGAGGGCTGAGCGCCAAATGCGACCCTGAGGTGAGCTGCTTCAATCAGATCTGCGGTTTGTTTTCGAGTTTCAGCATCGTTAATGTGGCCCACTTCTATCATCGAGAAGAAATCGTCAGCAGCAATCTTTGAAACTGTTTCAACTATGGGACCACTTCCCCCCATCGTCTCGGGGAATATCATGAAGTGAACAATACTCAAATCTATCAAAGGTTCCCAAGAATCTTTCAACGGATTTCACCCTCAGTTTCAGTTACACGATGGCGAGGTCTTAACACTTATGCAACTCGGGTTTTTCTGACGCGAAACCCTGTGCCTCTTGCTTGTCGATTTCTCAGATAAACGAGGAAGACTCTCGTTGGCGTCTCTTGGAATTCACCAACCCTAGTCTTCTGCGCATCAATGACTCTCGCACAGCCTACTAATCGTCAGCCCTTTTCCAAGAGAACTTGATCATTATCACGAACTTTCCTGAAGACCGTGGGATCACCGACAATTTTAGCAAAAACATTCACTGGACTGTACGCACGCGGTTCGCCATGCTGGCTGACTGGAGTTGCACCGAAAAAGATGCACAAAGCCTTCCCAGGTGGCCAATATGCGATGCTGCCCACTTCCACCTCGGCCCTTGCTTTCTCTTCATTCAGGTTCACTGGAATTGAGAAATAGATTTCGTCGCCCCATCTGTTTGCTGTGCCCCTCAATGGAAGAGCAGACCAGACAGCCTCAGCGGTCCGTGGATTTTCATCTGTAATCAATGCTTCAACCGTGCCCGCCGTCTTAGTTTGTATCTTAATTCTTTTCTCCATGTTGATCATCGATCGCGATTTGATCTAAGAATGAGGAGCTTTATTGACTTGTCCCAGCTGCGATGGCCAATTTGACGCATCGGTCTAGGAACTTTTCATAAGCTTCTCTGAACTCACTCATCGTCTTCTTGACCGCCCCGAAATCATGCCACTCATCCTCCAAGAGGCCTCCCAAACCAAGATCCTGAGGTTGCGACAAGACACCTGCCCGGACCAGATGCGCTGAGATCTTCTCAGTTAACTCGTAGCCTCTGACGAATTCGTGAATCCTCATCAATCGGTTGACGAGCTGCATGTCAGGGAGTCGGAGTATCGTGTCCCGGTAAGAAGCTAGTTCAAAGTTTTTACTTTCAGCGTAGAGCTGGACAGCCCTGGCATGGTTTGGGAATTCAGTGTTGCACATGTTTGTAGAACCGAGCGTGTCATAGGTGTCTTCAGGGATTCGCTTCGACGCCGGTAACACGTCCATTGAGTCTAGGACAATGATTGCATCAGTGAGTTGAATTCCGTATTCCCGTGCGAGCCAGGCCGTCCACTTTTTGTGTTTTTCTTTCTCATAGAAGATTGAGTAGACTCGCCTCGCAGCCAGCGTTCCCGCCTTTCTGAGATCTGCCTCAAGCTGTTCGACGTCAGATCTGTTTAGACCTGCCTCAGAAGCGGCTTCAAGAAAAGCGGCGTGGTTTAGCGATTTCAGGTTTCTATAGGCGCATATAATCTCGGCCTTTTGGGCTAAGCCCGACGTCCTACGAACACGCTCGATCTCCTGGTCTGAAAGTTTTAGTCCGTTCGCGAGCCGCATCAACAGCTGTATCGTCTCGCTTTCACTCTTACGGCGTCCGATTTCGAGAAGAATTCTTACTGCCTCTAACTCGCGCAAGTGGCTTACGAAACGCCCTCCCATGTTTGTTTCGTAGGTGCGCGTAACATTTTCCCCTGATCTGATTGCCTTTGCTTTTCCGTCGAGAGCATCAATGATCAGCTGCACTTCCTGAGGTACTGTGAAGGTGACGGTGTTGTTGGTTCCGATTCCAGCGCTGTTGAGTTCACGTGTGATTTTACGTGCGGCTTCTGAGCTGCCTGCAACCTTGAAGACGAGGTTCGGCGGAATCTTCCCGGGGTTCTGGAGCCCCAGGCATTTGTCGTACGCCGCTAAGTGGTCCTGAACTATGCTGTACGCGCGCATAGCATCCTCAAGGCTCGCTTTTGCGTCATCAGCAAGGTTCGGATTCAACTGGAAACTAATCATGTAGTCTTGATTATCAACCATAATCGCTAGCGGTCGAAAGACTTCTAGGTTTGGCCACAGCGCAAGGAGTGTCCCAGCCATTGCCATGTCATGGCCATGAGCGCGTGGATTCTGTTTCCAATCTGAGTTCTGGTTGATTTCTTTCTCAAGTTGCTTGACGAGAGCTGGGTCTTCATCGAACGCTTTAGCTGCCAAGACTGGATTTGTTGAAACTTGGCAGAAACCAAGGTGTCTAAGTGTCTCCAATCCGCGCGCGTAATCATTTCCAAACTTACAAAACCCTTCTTCGACCATCTTCCAGTAGATGGTCTGACGCGCCACCATCGCGAATGCGTCAATGAAAAGTGACGGCTTAAGGTCAGATGCGAGGCGCTCTCTGATCTTAGCAGCTATGTATCCCGTTAGACTATCTTCAGAATTCACATTGGACATTCCCACAAGGAAATTGTTAACAGCAGCGCTAGCAGGTTCGGACCTTGATTTCTCTAACTCCGTCGTGTTCTCTTTCAGAATCGTGAAGGCTTCCTCAACAATCTCCGCCGGAATTTGGGCCACTTTAGCTTCTCGTCCGACAAAGTTGAGGCCGATTCTGATCAGTGCCGTGAAGACATCTTCTTCGAGATCACGGTGTTGGCTTAGAAAGTTTGGAAGTTGACCTGTCAGATTCTCAACCACCGCGTCTAGCTCATTTTTCTTTTCTCGAACCAGCAGATGATCCGCGGCTGCCAAGGTCTGGCCGCGTTCGATTTGTTGAAGGATGTGAGTAACAGAAGAAGCTACAGACATCGAACTCAATTTGATCGCAGCCTTGCTGATCTCTATCGCCTTGCCCAGCTTACTTCACCGATGATATCTGAGGAACATATCGTCTCCCTTCTTAATTCACGTTTGTGGTTTAGTAACAAAACTGAGATGCACGATCGCTTGATCTAAGCATGTAAACGGATTTCTCTGAAATTTTTAGTTAGCTCTGGGATACTCTCCTTTTTCTCTTGGGCTATGTGTGCGGTAGCGAGCTATCACTGCCTTCTAGTCCAAGCGCCTTGGCAACTTTGATTGTGAGTTCGATCACTTTGCGATTGTATCTGTCCGCAACTTTCGGTTTTTCAGCCACTCTGTACATTGTATTTCTGAAGATATAGCGGCCTGCCTTGTTCTTCGCGGTGACTGTGATGAATGAATAGTGCCGAAAGAACTCATCCCTCGGTCCTCCCTTAAATATTGGCTTAGCCCTCGTGGGGTTTGCGGTTCCGGCCTTTGCTTCTTGCAGCATGCGTCTTGCTGTCTCATCGCCTTGGCGGCTCTTCGTCTTCGCGTAGTCAAGAGTGTACCTCCACATCTGTTCGAAGAGTTTCCTCTCCTCGGTTCCGCGTCTAAAGCTCGCTAGGGTCTCAAAAAACAAAAGCTGAAAGATTCCAGACATTTTCAGCTTGAGCCTCCCATTGGTCGCTGTTGATATTGTCCGGTAGACATCAAGTCGTTTGTCGCTACCTGAGTGAAAGTCCAGTATTGCACCAAAATAAGACGCGACGGTCGCTAATCTGCGGACTCGATTTTCCAGTTCGGCTAGGTCTCCGTCGTAGTCCTCTCGCTTTCTGAAGCCCACATTCGGGGCAATCAGATCAGCTTTCATTCCCATTCGATCTGACTCGGCAAGGCAGAAGAATAACTCTTTTTCCGTGGTAAGGCTCTTGTATGCTTCGTCGAGAGAAATCTCGAAAGTGAAGGACTTTCCCATCATCGCCGCGACCATGTGCTCATGCAATTTCTTATTTGCTAGGCGGCTGTCCCAGAACTTGATCGCCAAACGCATGAGTTCCTCTTCGGTGAATGTCACCTCAAATGTGTTCTTGCCTTCTGAGTCCAAGATTACATAGGGAACTTCGGGATGATAGAAATGCTCCATGAGTTTCCTTTCATCAGAAGGAATAGCTGCTTCGTACTCGGCGCGGATGCGTTCCAACGGCCAGCTCACTGCATCATCGACTTCCTCCCTGAACAGTGATGAGGTATCTGTGGTTATTCCTGCCACGAAGCCGGTCTGGGTTCCTTCATCTATTATTCGATTGTTGTAAATCATAGAAGCGTCTATGCGAGCTTCACCAGTCACGGGTGAACTGGAACTCGGTGCTGTTTTGTCTCGGATCCTACTGATCGCGGTCGAGGGTTCGGGTGAGACGATCGCGTGGTCAATCTCGGTTCCGTAGATCGACCTGCCGAACTTGAAGCAGTCTCTTGCGATTGCGCCGTAGAGAGTCGCGGCATCCAATCCTGTGTGTCCTAACCACTCAGGATACTGCCCAGGCGGTGCTTCGATCACTTCTTTGAGGCTAAATTCTCTCCCCGCTGACAATTGGAAGTCCGCCAGGCATCCCACTTTTTCTATCGCCTGCAACAGAGAAGGAAGTGTAAACAGCATCCTAACGCCCAGTCCCAGTCTTGGAGTCGCTTTCAAGTTCTGTGGTAAAAGCACGGGGAACTCTTCTTGAATGAGTCTTCGGAGATTTTCGTTCGTGAATGATGTCACATATACAGTCATGGTATCGTTGTTTGTTTCTATGGTCTCGCGTTTTGCGTCAGACAACACACTTGGCGGCTTTCCTCTCGAGATTGAAGGATGCTCGAAACAAATGAGAAACTCATCTCTTTGATTCTTGCACACAAGAAAGATTCTTCCTCTGCTCTGCTTCATAGATTCGAAGAAAAATCGCCTCGAGTCGCTTCCTCTTCTCTTCGCCATTTTGCGAGCCGAGCGACGAAAATTCACGTCCATCTGTTTCTCGAAGCATCCGAGCTGCAGAAGAACAGAGGCGAGTTTCCTCAACTCGTTTACGAAATCTTTTCTCAATCCGTTGTGGCCATTCATGCCGATGAACCTCAAACAGAGGATAGTGTAGTGCAATCACCAAGAAAAGTTGATGCCTATTTTTGTCTACGGTGAATTTCGATTATCATCTAGCAAAAAACCATCTGCTTACGAAATCCTCTGACAACACTTTTCTATTCGGTTAGGAGAACCTTGGTGGGATTTGTTATGGTCGAGAAGCAATCTGCCGCGGTTTTGCACGCTGATTGGAAGGTCAGGAAAGGTTACACGCCCGCGGAGAATGAAGTGAGAACTAAGCGAGCGATTTACGGTAGTAGAGTCTGGCACAATCCCAGAGTCTTGATCGAAGAGATTCCTATTCCAGAAATTGGACCAAAAGAAGTTCTTGTGCGTTTGAAAGCTTGCGGGATCTGCGGGTCCGACATGCACCTCTATGAAAGCGATCAGGAAGGTTACATGCTCTACCCTGGCCTAGTTAAGACGCCTGTCGTCTTTGGTCACGAACTTGCAGGAGAGGTCGAAAAGGTTGGAAGCGGAGTCTCAAACCTGAAACCAGGGGACATGGTTACCTGTGAGGAAATGTGGTGGTGTGGGGATTGTGATCCTTGTAGGACGAGTTACTTCAACCACTGCTTGAACCTTGAGGAGATGGGGTTCACGTACAACGGCGGATTCGAACGATACATGAAGATTCACGAAAGATTCTGCTGGAAGATCAATGACTTCAAGAAAGTCTACAAATCCGAGGAAAAGATATTCGAAGCAGGCTCACTTGTGGAACCAACCTGCGTTTCGTACAATGCCATGTTCATACGAGCAGGGGGATTCAAACCAGGGTCAGCAGTCGCTGTCTGGGGGGCTGGCCCCATTGGTCTCGGAGCCATAGCATTAGCGAAGGCAGCGGGGGCCAGCAAAATAATCGCATTCGAACCTCAAACTAGTCGGGCAGAACTCGCCAGACAAGTCGGCGCCGACGAGGTGTTTAATCCCATTGAATTGCGAAAGAAGGGAATCGAGCCTTGGCAGAAGATACTTGAATTAACCGGAGAAGGTGTCGACATGCATGTGGAATCGGCTGGTGATCCGTCCGCCGTTATGCCTCAAGCTGAGAGAAGTCTAGCGCTCGGAGGAAAGATCGTGCAGATAGGAAGAGCAGACAAGGCTGCCCCCGTCTTCTTTGAACTCTACCAAGTAAGATCACTTCAGGCCTACGGTAGTCAAGGCCACGCCGGATCAGGAGTCTGGCCTAACGTCATAAAACTAGTCTCATCCGGAAGACTCGATATGACCAAGATCATAACCGCTAGGTACTCGGTCCAAGACGTTCCGAAGGCGTTGGAGAAGCTGAAGAAGCGAGAGGACGTAAAAGTCACAATAAAGCCTGAATAGCAAAAGATTGCGAGAGACATGAAGCCCTGCCTCAATCAAAACACGCTTAGAACTACGCCAACCGAAACTTTCTTGGAGGTCGCAAGGAGAGCAGGGTTCGACGCCGTCGAATTGACTATGGGCAATGTCGAGTCTTTCATTGAGAGAGGCGCGATAGCTGAGCTGAAGAGAAAGATTGATGACAACGGGTTAACTGTTGCGAGTATCAATGGTCCCGAAGGCTTCAACCTTCTGACCGAGCAGGAATTTGCTTCACTTCTCAGTCGAACCGGAAAAATTGCTATGGCCTCTCGAGAAATTGGATGCAATCTTCTTGTTCCTGTCCCTTCTGCTGTGAAGAATGGTGTGTCAAGACACACGATTGTAACCCAAGCAGCCCAGTTACTCAACAGACTTACCGAGACGAGCGGAGAGGGCATATGTCTAGGATTGGAATTTCTTGGGGAGCAAAGGTGCAGCATCAATAACCTGGAGACCGCCGTAGAAGTGATTAACACAGTTGCAAAGCGCAATGTTGGTTTGGTCGTGGATTCTTTTCACATGCACTTAAGCAGTATAGCGTTCTCTGAGCTGACGAAGATTCAGGGCGACAGAATCTTTCTTGTTCATGTTAACGACTCGGAGAGGGGAGATACAGCTAAACTGACTGACGCCAACCGTGTCCTTCCTGGAGAGGGTGTCATGGACCTACATGAATTCAGAGCGAGTCTTGCTCGGGCCGGGTATGACGGGTTTGTGAGCATAGAACTCTTCAGGCAAAGTTACTGGCAGCAAGATCCTTTGGAAGTTGCCAGAATCTGTAGAGAATCTCTGAAACGCGTTTTCGAAGCATAGCTCTTCTACATATCCGCCGCAGCTCAGTCGCAGACGTTTTTGCCTTGTCTCGACTTCGCTAAACCGCTCAGCTATGGACCGCTTTCTTAGAGAGTTCGTACACAGACTTCCAGCCCGGGCTTAGTGGTTCTCTCAAATACGGCTCCATCTCCTCGCGAGATCGAAGCGTAATCTTATCCACAGGAGGTACGTTTCCGGCGGGGAACGCTTGCAGGATCTGGTCGTGAACCAGTGTAAGGTATCGCAAAATTGCCGCGATCGGTCTCTTCGCTTTCCTCGCAGTGGCCACTGAAGGTCTGCCCACAACGCCCTCTGGTGTTGATCTAATCTCAATGGCAGCGTGTCCTTCGCCTTCTGACCAGCGGTGTGGTCGACGGAATGGGTCGACGGATTTGTCGAAATGGTCGTCAGGCAAGTAGGAAATTCCTTTCGTATCCTTCGCGAGGCTCATATCAACCATCTCCGGAGGGAAGAGCAATAATGCGTTGGATGTTTCCGCTTCGTCGGCATGAACGAACTCGGTCTCCATAGCATCCTCCTTGCCCGTTGGACCAAAGAATTCTCTTACCGCTCGATGCCAATCCAAGACGCGGAATATTCCAGGAAGTTGGTATCGCTTCATAAATTCATGCAGGGCAGATTCCAAGACCCAAAGCTGTCCATGATTGTTGATTATAATCTGCTTCCTAAATCCATCATTCCAGAGCCCGATCATGATCTCAATCATCATTTCCCTCGCAGTCGTTTCCGATAAAATCACGGTGCCAGGCATGCCAATGTGATGATATGGATGAGCTCCATAATTGAGGGGACTTAGTGCTAGATTTACTGGCGCACCTTTCTTAGCGGTGTAGCGGCGGACGGCTTCGCATATCTGTGTCACGACAAAGGTGTCCAGCCCGGAGATGGTGTGAAGTCCATGATTCTCCGTGCTGCCGACTGGTATGAATATTATATCGTTCTTCCTTCTATTCTCAATCAACCTCTGACGAACGGTCGTCTGGATATAGCTGCCCGGCTTGCCGATCTCCGGCGGAGAAGGGATACCATACTCGCGTAGAATTGCATCTATTTCATGCTCGGAGGCGTCCCATATCTCCTTCTTCAACCTTCCAACACTTGTGTTCTCAAATACGATGTTTGGCTTGTCAGTTGTAATCCACATACTGTTCGTCATATAACTCACGTATGCCTGAGTAACGTTCGGTATAAAGTATCAAGAGTGGACCGAATTGAAGCTAATTCGTTGAGCGTCGATTAATTGTGAATCGTAATTTTCCGCTCTTTCGCGGCAGATTCACGTGCGGCTAGGGCCACTTGAAGGGCGTTTCGGCCTTCTTTTGCTGACACTGGTGATCGGTCGCCCTTTGAAATGTAATTGTAGAACCCATAGAGCTCTCTTCTATACGCCTCCGCAAATCTGATCATGAACCAAGGATACGGTTCGTCAATCGCTCCTCGCTTAGTCCAGAGATGCGTAGAATGGTCCCTCCAATTCTCGATCCTTGCGATGCCTTTGCTGCCCAGTACCTCGGTTCTTAAGTCGTAGCCGTACATAGAGGTTCGACTTCCCTCTATTATTCCTAAACCACCATTCTTGAATTCCAGTATAGCGACGCCATTATCATAATCACCATATTTCGCGAATTGAGGATACACTAATACTTTCCCGGTGGCCCAGACAGTTCTGACTTGGCTGGCCATCAACCAGAGCGCGATGTCAATATCATGAATGCACTCGTCTACAAATATCCCCCCGCTCTGCTGTATGTATTCATCAGGAGGAGGCTTAGGATCTCTAGCGCAGGTCTTGACTAGAAGTGGTTTTCCAATTGTGCCGCCTGCTATCGACTTCTTCGCCTTGCTGTAGCTGGCATCGAAACGCCTATTGAAGCCGAGCTGAAACTTGACTCCTGATTTCCTGACGATTGAAATAATCTTGTCGGCTTCGTTCATTTTAAGTGCGAGCGGCTTCTCTAGAAGTATGGGCACATCGGCCTCCGAGGCTAAAGTTACATGTTCCTTATGCAGTGGTGTGGGCGTAGCGATTACAACGCCATCCAACGTTTCCTTCTTTAGCATTTGAACTGGGCTCTCGTACATGCGCACTCCAAACCTCTTGGCAACAGGCAAAGCGAATTTTCTTACGGGATCTGCGACGCCAACCAACTCTGCTTTGCCCGCACTCCTTGCAACGTTTTCGGCGTGCAGTCGGCCTATCCTGCCGACGCCCCAAACTCCGATTCGAAGGCGCTTCATGGAAGAACATCCTTTTTGAGTTCAACTACGCGTGTTCTTAATTGCGTTTCTACCGAACTAGAACTTGGCTAGCTGAGAAATTTCGTCACGGTTTAGGCGACGGCGCGCTTTCAGAAATAGGATTGCGTCGTTCGGCATCTGTGGAATCAAAACTGGTTTCTTCACCAGGAAAGCGGTTTAGGTTACTGAAAACAGGTGGAAGGATTGTGTGATTTGGGTTACTGAAAAAAATTGAGAAATAGGTGTAAGCCGCATGTTCTAAGTTTGTGAAGAATATGTCAATTTTGAAAAGTACCAAGGCAATTGCGCGCAACTCACTTATTGCTGGAATAGTCGCCATCGTTCTCGTAGCTGCTGTTGCTGGCGGATACCTCTACAGCCAACAGCCGACTCGTACGACTCCTATGACTGCTATGACTACTACAACTGCTCCTCCAGCCCAGAAGAACCTCATGGTATACACAGCCCTCGCTGAATTTGAGGTCGCTAGAATACTAGCCGGATTCACACAAGATACGGGAATTCAGGCGAAATTCCTGCGGTTGTCAGCAGGCGAGATGGCTGCACGCATCATAGCTGAAGCAGCCAATCCTAAAGGCGATGTCTTCTTCGGAGGTCCAGCCATTTCTCACATGACCGTCAAGGCCGCGGGCTTTCTTGTTCCGTACAAGTCTCCGTCGGCCGCTGGAATACCGGATCAGGCCAAGGATCCTGATGGATACTGGACTGGCTTCTACATTGGAGGCGTCGCATTCGCTATAAACAGAGATCTCCTGAAAAAGATGAACTTGACCGCGCCCAAATCCTGGGCGGACCTGTTGAAACCCCAATACAAAGGCCAGATCGTCATGGCTAATGTCGCAACATCAGGAACGGCGATAAACACAATAGCAGGGTGGCTCAGCCCCGATCTTTTCGGCGAACCGAAAACCTGGGATTACGTCAAGCAACTCCACGTGAACATCCACCACTATGAAAGATCAGGCGCCGTACCCGCTCAACGCGTTGGGAGCGGAGAGTTCCTGATAGGAATTGCCATGGGCCATGATGTCAATAAAATCGTCTCGGCTGGCTATCCGGTCGACATCGTATATCCTTCCGAAGGAACGGGTTGGGAGATCGGTGCCCTTTCAATAATCAAGGGAGGACCGAATCCTGACTCCGCAAAGGCTTTCGCTGACTGGATGCTCGGTCCAAAGGGAGGCCAGATCCACACAGACATTTCACTCCGCGTCTCAACCAGAACCGACGTCATGCTTCCGCCAGGGGCAACGCCAATTGACAAGATCAAGCTAGTCAAGATCGATTTCAAGTGGATGGCCGACAACACAGATAGAATTGTAAAGCAGTGGCAACAGATAACCGGAGCCTGAGACATCTCGACGTGACATTGAACAATACGCTTCCCAGAAAGACTTCCAAAATGCGCGTAAGAGAACCCGCGATGGCCGCGATAACCGCGGCCATGTTCCTTTTTCTAACGATTTTTCTACTCTGGCCATTGGGCGAAATGATTGCAAAGAGCCTAATTGGCAAGAATGGGTTAACGGGGGCGCTCTACTACGAAGCGATCACGCAGCCAAGGTTCGGTAATGCATTCTATAATAGCGTGTGCATGGCGGTTTTGTCAACAATAACCGCCACGCTGGTTGGATATGTATTCGCGTACGCTATTACTAGGGTAAACCTGCCTGGAAAGAGCGTGTTCAGAGCCATCATCATCCTGCAACTGATTACTCTTCCATTCAGCACGGGCCTAGCCTTTCTCCTCCTTTTCGGCAGAAACGGCCTCATCACATCCACACTGCTCCGCGCTACCGTCGACCTTTACGGGTTGCCCGGTCTTTGGTTCGTTCAGACACTATCATTCTTTCCAGTCGCGTACCTCGTCCTTGCGGGGGTGCTGAGGTCGATTGATCCAACATTCGAGTATGCAGCACGAAACCTGGGCGCGGGCGGCCGGAACGTTTTCGTCGATATCATACTTCCCCTATCCATTCCAGGCATTGCGAACGCGATGTTGTTGGTAGCCCTGAATGTGCTCGCAGACTTTGGTAACCCTATCCTGATCGGTGGTAACTTCTCGGTGTTGGCTACTGAGATCTACTACCAGGTGGCGGGAATTGTATCGAATTTCGGAATGGCGGGGGTGTTCTCAATATTCCTACTTATGCCCGTAGTCACGATCTTCCTGATTCAGAAGTATCTGGTAAGTAAGCGGCTTTACGTCACGGTCACCGGGGCTCCAACGACGTTGCGAATCTCCCCGTCTTCATTGTATGTGAAATGGGGCCTATTCACGTTCTGTACAATCATATCATCCTTGGTAGTGCTGACCTACGGAAGCATAATCGTCGGAGCCTTCACAAGAACTTGGGGTTACGACTATTCCTTCTCCTTGAATAACATGCAGCAGATAATGTACCAAGGGATTCCCACTCTCATTAACGCATTAACATATGCCATTGAGGCCAGTATCGTCTGCGCATTTCTGGGCGTGCTGGTCGCGTACCTTGTTGTGCGCAGGCAAGCTATAGGTCAAGGATTTCTAGATCTATTCTCGACACTGCCCTCAGCGATTCCCGGTGTCGTCTTGGGAGTGGGTTATATCTTCGCATTCAATACACCTCCCCTCGCGATTACTGGAACTGCCGCCATAATCGTTCTCAATCATATCGTGAGGAGGCTTCCCACTGGTTTCCAAGCCGGGTCGGCAGGTCTCCGACAGATAGATGTTAGCATAGAAGAGGCCTCCATGAGTCTAGGAGCGAGCAGAATGGGGACGATCAGGAGGATAGTCTTTCCACTTCTGAAGTCAGCCTTTGGCGCCGGCTTCATATACACATTCATAAAGTCCATGACAACTGTTAGCGCAGCCATATTCCTAGTCTCTGCCGACACCAATCTCCCTTCGGTAATCATACTTGGCCTGGCTGACAATGGGTACCCAGGCCAAGCCGCGGCTCTTTCTATAGTGGTCTTCGCCGCAATCATAGTAACCTTGGTGGCAGCAAGACTAATCGGTGGGAACAAGCTGAAGCTCTTCGAAGTTTGATGGTGGCCGCGATGGAGAAGCAAGCCGTCTATGTGAATAACGTAAGCAAAAGGTTCGGGCCAACTGAAGCCGTAGATGGAGCAACATTCGTTGTTGAGAAGCAGTCGTTCACGGTAATATTAGGGCCGAGTGGCTGCGGCAAGACAACACTCCTCAGAACCATCGCGGGATTCTATGAACCCGATGAGGGCGAGATCTACATTGACGGAAAGATCGTCAACACTGAACCGCCGCACAAGCGGAGCACAGGCCTTGTCTTCCAGAACTACGCTCTCTTCCCGCATATGAGCGTCAAAGAGAATATAGGGTATGGATTGAAGTTCAAGAAGCTCTCAAAGACCGAGTCCAACGAGCGCATCCTCAAAGTAGGAAAGACGCTGGGAATCGAGAATCTACTCGACAGATGGCCTTCACAGCTCAGCGGTGGAGAACAACAACGAGTCGCAGTCGCGCGAGCCCTAGTCACTGAACCTCAAGTCTTGCTTCTCGACGAACCTCTCAGTAACCTCGACGCCAAAGTCAGGGCTAGAGTGAGAACTGAACTTAAGCGGCTCCAAAGAGCTCTGGGTATCACAGCTATTCATGTAACCCATGACCAAGAGGAAGCCCTCGTTATCGGCGACAGTGTAGTCGTAATGAACAAGGGCAAGATCGTGCAAATCGGTCCCCCATCCGATATCTACTACAAACCGAGAACACGATTCGTAGCGGACTTCATAGGAACAAACAACTTCATTGATGCACAGATTACCAAGAGTAGTGCTACCGCTCTTGAAGCTCAAACAAAAGGCGGTCTCAAGCTCGTTATAGACAGAGACACAGACTTGGCGGCTAAGGAGAATGAGAGAGTTGTTCTCTCCGTACGCCCTGAGAGCATCCACATCTCAAAGGAAGAACCGCGCACGACGGAGAATGTAGCTCGAGGAAGAATTAGGGATGCAACTTTCCTAGGCACGGTCGTTAGGTATTATGTTCAAGTGAACGAGCTTGAATTGATAGTAGATGTTCAGAGCGGAGATGAAATCCTCCAAGGTGACGTTTACGTTGCCTTGGATAGATCAAAGTTGCATCTAGTTGGCGAGTGAACTAGGAACCTTGTCGACTAGGTAGCAGCAGAAGAGTCCGCAAACAATCCTAAATTGGTTTTCGGTATCATAGGTCAGGCGTTTCGTTGAAAGATAACGCTTTCATCACTTAGGATAAATCGAAATTGATATCTCTCGTAAGCCTCGGGAATTGACTTCTACGGCTAACTGCTAGACGAGGAAAGCATGGCGGCTAACTTCTGCACCTCTTGAAACGATGCTGCAGAAGGTCCAGCTCTCTCGAGTTTCAATGAGGTGGCTGCTGCTGCCAACCAGCAGGCCTCCTTGGGATGCGAGGTCAGTCGCGTTCCGAGATAGACAGCGAGACAGGTATCTCCTCGCCCTGTACGTCCAACAATCTTTCGTGGGACGAACGGCGCCTCATAGAACTCTCCGTCAGCATACACTGTCACCCCATTCGCGCGAGTCAGCACAATCTCCGAAGGACCGTAAGTTGCTAGCCTCTTTAGAGCCTTAAATCGGTCCTTCTCTCCTGTTAGAACTTCAGACTCTACATCATCAACCTTCAAGACTTTCACGAAGGCTAATCCCATCTCCTTTTCAGCCCAGTCTGTGATTACGAGATCGTTCCCTTTGCGGACGCGTACGAATCCTTGGACGTCAAGGGCGACATTGCCCATGGTTGAGAGGTCTCTAAGGATGGGTATGTCCACGATTCCAGCCATTAATGGTCCGACTAAGTAAGTGTGAGCTGAAATTCTAGGCATCTCTCCCAAGCGGAATGGTCCGGCGAAACCGATGGGATGGCAAACGCGGTGATCCATGTTCTCTGTTGTGTAGATGTTCTCGATCCCTGAGGTCTGTGGAGCAGGCTGAGCGTAAACCGTTATGCCTTCACGCTTGAGTTCGTCCAACAACTGGAAATCCTGTTCGGCCAACCTGGTGACGACAACTGTACGTATCCCAATCCTTTGCAGAGCGATTGCTCCGTAGTAGACTGATCCGCCCGAGGAAATTTCAATCTGTCCACGATAAACGAGCCTGTCCTTTGCAAAATCGCCGATGACGGCTACATCAACATGTTCGATTTCCTGCTGTTCCGATCGTGGCTTGGGAATATGCAGCTTTTCCACGACCTTAAGCTTGGTATTTGCTCTTGATTAGGTCTCTGACTTCTTGGATCTCTCTTCGGAATGGGCCTTCGTTTTCCAGTTTTAGACTTGTTACTGCAGCTGCCCAGATCGTGGCTTCAGCTGGAGGAGCGGTCGCTCTCTTTGCTTGGTATGCTGCGATGCATGTGTCGCCTCGGCCGCTACGTCCTTTCAGCTCTGTAGGTTGGAACGGTGCTTCATAGAAATGGCCGTCCGCATGCACGAGAACGCTCTCGTTATTGGTTAGAACAACCTCGCTTGGTCCCAGAGCTGCTAAGGCTTGTGCGGCCTTGCGCTTATCACGTGTACCGGTTATGATGTTGGCTTCAACAAGGTCCGCTTTCACCACATCCACACACTTCAAGACCTCATATCTGTCTCTCCAATCATCCGAGACGAGCTTTCCATTCGAGTTGATTCGGACGAAGCCTTGCACGTCCAATGAGACTCGGCTCGCTCTTTCCTTTAGTGATTGGACGATCTGGGTGGGCACCTCGCCTCGTACTGATGCCGCAACGTGAAACGTGGAAGCCTCAACATTACTCAATTCCTCCATCGAAAAAGGCTCTGCGAAACCTGTCACGTAGATTACGCGTTCGTCTAGGTTGCTGCTCGGGTATACCAGTTTGAGCATAGTAGACTCAGAGGTTTCGCGGACAAATACCTGAACGCCTATCCCCCGAAGCTCTTCCAACACCCGGAAGTCTTGCCTCGCCATCCTTGTGATGACTGCGGTTCTAAGCCCCATCCTTGCAGCGACGTTAGCTCCATAAATTACCGCTCCTCCGTCCACCGTCTTCTCCTTGTTGGCAAGGACGATTGTGTCCTTCGTGTAATGTCCCAGAAAGGCAATGTCGAATTTCGACTGGATGCTCATAGTTGCTCTTGTCCGCTTAGGATTTTTCCGGGATCTATTGACCCTGTGTCGTTCTATGCCACCGGGTCTCACGCTGTCATAAGTGTGCGATTAGCAGCGGCGATTCCTGAACCAGTTTTGAAATCATAGTTTTGCTCGGCTAGTGAACCTTCGATTGCTGAGATTGTTGCTAGGATATCGTTCCTGTTGACGTTGCCCATGTGTCCCACTCTGAACGCCTTCTCTCTTAGTGGACCGAGCCCGCCCGCAACTGCAATACCGTATCTCTCCCCCATCGTTTTCCGAAATACAGCGTCTCTTACACCGTCAGGATAGTATGGAACGGTGAGCGTGTTAGCTGCTACATTCTCTTCGCACAATATGCGCAGGCCGATGGCTCTTAGGCCTGAGCGAAATGCGGAAGCTAGTTTTGAGTGGCGGACGAATCTCGCTTCAAGCCCCTCGGAGAGTATCATTTTGCAGCTTTCATGGAGCGCGTACATCATGTTCACCGCAGGGGTTGCGAAGTATTTCGATGGATCTTGGAGTACTGGTTCCCAGCGTTTGATGTCTCCGTAGTAGATTCTGAGAGGAGTCTTGCGTTGATTTCTGGTCGCTAAAGCCTTGGAGCTGAATGAGATGATCGTCATTCCTGGGGGAATGGCTAGGGCCTTCTGGGAGCCTGTTAAACAGACATCGATGCCCCAATTGTCAACCTGAACATCCATACCTCCCATCGAACAAACCGTATCAAGAACAAACAGCGCATTCTTCTTCTTCGCTAAGGCAGCAAGTTCCTTCGCTGGGTTTGCGACGCCCGTAGACGTATCAACATGCACAACCAACATTGCTTTGTAATCGTTCGACGATAACCTCGTCTCCACTTCTTGCAGGTTTGCTGCTGAACCCCAAGGTACATCCAGCTTGTCGACTTTGGCTCCCAGAGTGGCTGCCACTTCCGTGAGTCTATCGCCGAAGTAACCGCCGGAAATCGATAGAACCCTGTCATTCGGCTCGATTATGTTCGCCAAGCCCACTTCAAGTCCGAGTGTTCCGGAGCCCGCCAGAGGTAGGATCAGGCCTGTTGTTTTGAATATCTGATGTAGGTCATTGAGAGTCTCCTTGGTAATGTTGACGAAAGTATCACTTACATGTGAGACAGTTGGTTTGGCCATGGAGCGGAGAACAGTGGGATCCACGTTCGTTGGTCCGGGGATCATTACGAGATTTCGTTCACTCATGATCGTAACCCTATTGGTCCAATCACATATTCAATGGTGGTTAAGCTTTTCCAGGTGTTCACTTGAACGTATTTTACGGTCTATTCTGTATTTACGGGAATGAAAGTCTGAGACACCATGCCAATCTGGAATATTGTGCTCACCGGTTACCCAGGTTCCGGCAAGACTGTGCTAGCGCGTCGACTTGTTCAAGATCATCCTAGTTTTCTCCGTCTCAGCGTCGACGATCTACGCAACATGTTCTACGGATCCACTGCACCATCAGAGGATGAAGATTTCACGTACAACTGCCTGACCGTGATGCGCGATCAGGCGCTCAGCAGTCGACATAGTGTCGTAATAGATTGCACGGCACCGAAGAATTCCACGCGTTCATTTCTCTTGAGGACGAAGGTTCAGGGTGTCATCAGGCTCTTGGTGATGTTGATTGTCGACAAGAGTGAGTTGGATGGTCGTAATCGAGATCGTGGAATGGAAGGCGCTGTTGATGCTTGGGGCCAAATCTGGGAAACCCCGCTTTCAAGCATGCCCGTGATGAAGTTCAGGAACAATAGCATCAGCGACTTTGAGCTAAGCTACTACGTGCTCACCGACCTTCTCAGAAGCAAGGTGAACCCTTACAGGAGACGTTTCCTAGGCAACCTGTTTCCACGAGTCTGAGCATGATCAAAAGGGAACAGGACGAAGTTACTAGTGTGCGGACGCGTCAATCCACTACTTAGCTTGGAGCTGCGACTTCGTGATAGCCTTGCTTAATACAAGCTTTAACTACGATTTATCCGGCGCCGGGGTAGCCTAGCTAGGTAAGACGACAGAGCTCTTCAACTGATGCGAAGATAAGAGCGTTGAACCTCGAGATCGTAAAGAACTGGGCCAAGATAGCTGTTGGCCCTTTGGGCCTCGTGGGTTCAAATCCCACCCCCGGCGCCAATTCCTTAGTTCATGTTGCTCTGTGGCCCGATGATGGGTTTGGTGACGAGAATCTTCCGGATTCATCGGCTACATGGAAACGCCATGTTAGGTATCTGAACACTTAGCCCCCATTCGCGCGGTCGTATACTTTCTTTCTGGGGTTATTTTGTCTCAAAAGAAGAGTATTTGACCAAGAAGAGACGGATACCGCTAGCCCTGCACGATTATGCCTGTTACTGCTAGATTCAGGCGTAAGATCACCGGTTTGCAGAGTGAGGGTACCCCCCCTATAGGGGGGGTGTAGGTTTACCTGGATGAGTCGCGACTTCCGTGAACCCAATTTTCGTCACACAGCCTTAGAGGGGTTTGTATCAAAACGTGGATTGTCATCTGACCTTGCACCATAAGCCAGCTGGGGATGCTGAAGATTAGTCCAATCCTTTAGCGAGGGTTGATAGAACCTTTCAGTCAGTAGTCAGAGAAAGGTTAGTGGTTGGGCGTACGTGATGACCAAGCTTCGATTAGAGCAGGTCACGAAGCGTTTTCGTCAAGGCCGAGTTGCCGTGATGGCTGTTAACGAGTTTAGCCTTTCCGTCAAGTCTGGTGAGTTTCTGGTCCTTGTTGGTCCATCAGGCTGCGGTAAGACAACGTTGCTCCGGTTGATTGCGGGGTTGGAGAGGCAGGACTCTGGGCACATTTACTTGGATGACGCATTGATTGATGATGTACCGGTTGGCAGGCGCGGTGTTCAGATGATTTTTCAAAGTTATGCGCTCTGGCCTCACATGAAGGTACTGGACGAACGAAAATATAGTAACATCAGTTTCGCGGCCAAGTTACGGAAGTGGAGCTTAGAGGAGATCGTTGTGCGATTATCAGATATTACTAGGCGCGTGGGATTGGAGAGCAATTTGTTTTCCAGAAAGCCCGCTGAGCTTTCGGTTGGTCAGAAGCAACGGGTCGCGTTGGCACGAGCCATGACTACGTCACCAAGAATGTTCCTCTTGGACGAGCCTCTTTCTAGCTTGGATCCTCCAAGCCGCGTTAAAGTGCGTCAGGAGATCAAGCAGTGGCATACAGAACTGGGGACTACTTCTATCTATGTCACTCACAACATGTCCGACGCATTCGCCATGGCGGATCGCATAGCGATAATGCGGGAGGGGCAACTCGTCCAAGTTGGATCCATGCGGGAGCTTCTTGAAGATCCAGTGGATGAATTTGTGAGGGACTACCTTCGAAGCTAGAATGAAGCCTGTGGCCAACAACTTACCAGTTATCTGTGGTCAATCTTCCTTTTAGAGTGGAAGAGGTGTCCGCAGTTTCTTGGACCGTAAACGCTTAACAGTATGCGCGAGACTTGTTTGGAGGCAAGAGCAGTGAGTAGGTGTTATTCATGTTAGAGAATCACTCTTGGAAAGCTGCCCGACAAATGTTCCGAGACGAGAAAGTAGCTTTGATTCCCGTGGGTTCGACGGAGCAGCATGGTCCTCATCTTCCTTTGGGCACTGACTTCTTCACGGCGCAAGCGCTCGCTGAGTCGGTCGCACGCAAGACAGGCGCAATCTGCACGCCGGCCATACCGGTCGGCGTATCATCCCATCATAAACAGTTCTGGGGTACACTCTGGGTGAGTCCCCAAACCTTCCGCCAATACATGTACGAAATTGGGACCAGTCTCGGATATCACGGCGTTCGCAGAATGATCTATGTGAACGGCCACGGGGGTAACTTCCCCTCTCTGCAAGAAATCTCACGCGCTCTACGTCTTGAGGGACTCCACGCTCTCGTCTTCCAGTGGTGGACTGACCCCGCAGCCGCTGAACTCGAAAAGAGTCTGTTCAAGGGTAAGGGAACACATGCAGGCGGCGTAGAGACATCAATGGTGCTCGCTATACGACCTGAATTAGTTGACACTAGTAGTTATGAGGAAGCGGCGAAGGGCGCCTCCGCCACGTTCGGCATAACGAAATTCGGAGCTCAGCTGCCGGTCGATACGCTAGACTTCTCGCAGTCCGGTGCAACGCTCGATCCTCGTGAAGCAACTGTTGAAGCGGGCAAACAGCTTTTCCAAGCCGCAGAGGAAAGCCTGTTGAACCTGACGCGCTGGTTAGAGAAAGCCAAAGACGATGAATTGGAACCGAAACCGCACAAAGACTAGAAAAAAGTGTCTCAAGGGCCTAGCGTTCCGCTCCTACATCAATCGACTTTCAAGTCCCCGAACGGATTTCAGTACTATTTGATTCGTTCTGGGTTCGTCAAATCCGAGCCTGAGGTTCTGGATTCATCGTTGTGGCTGCGATATTCATCTATACAGTTCTAGTCAGATTCCGGTTTGTTTTTGAGTTTTCTGAAGAAGCAAGTCATTTCGCCGGTGTGGCAGGCTGGTCCTACTTGATCCACAGAATAGATTAGCGTGTCTCCGTCACAGTCGACTAGGATTTCCTTTACCCGTTGAACGTGTCCCGATTCCCCACCCTTCTTCCAGAGCTTTCGTCTACTGCGGCTCCAGTAATGAGCAAACCCAGTCTCGAGAGTGCGTTGAAGCGCCATGGGGTTCGCGTATGCTAACATCAAAACCTTTCCCGATGCATGGTCTTGAGCTATTACAGGAACCAAGCTACTCCCCTTCTCAAAGTCCACGTCTCGCATCGATGCAGATTTCAAGGTCTCACCAGGACTCCCATGTCCGTTAAGTAGTCTTTCACCTCTCTAATCGAGAGTTCCCCATAATGAAAGAGCGACGCCACCAGAGCAGCGTCACATCCGGTCTTGGAGAAGACCGAACCAAAATCCATTAACGAACCACACCCACCACTTGCGATTACCGGAATATTCACTTGGGTCGTAATCTGCTGTAGCAACTCGAGATCGTATCCGAGCTTTGTCCCATCACGATCAATCGAAGTAACTAGTAACTCTCCTGCACCCAATTCTCCAGCTCGTCTTGACCATTCAGCGGCTTCCAGCTTGGTCGATCTGGTAGCTGAATGGCTGAAAACCCTGAACTTGCCTCCATCATTTCCGCTCACTCGCTTTGCATCTATGGCTACAACGACACACTGAGAACCAAAAACGTCTGCCAATTTCCTGATTATTTGTGGATGCTGGATTGCTGCGGTGTTTATTGACACTTTGTCGGCTCCATTGCAGAGCACCAACCTAGCATCGTCCATACTCCTGATCCCACCGCCAACAGTGAAGGGAATATCAAGATTCGCTGCAACCTTTCTCACCAAGGTTCTCAGCGTTCTCCTGCGTTGAAGACTAGCAGTAATATCAAGGAAAACAATTTCATCCGCACCCTCATCACGATATCGAACTGCTAGCTCTACCGGATCGCCGGCATCCCGCAAGCCTTCGAAGTGTACGCCTTTCACGACTCTTCCTGCTTTCACATCTAGGCAAGGGATGATGCGTTTGGCTAGTGGCAACGCCATTACCTTCCTAGCTCAGTTCTGGAAGGCGAAGGGTGCCTTCGTACAAGGCTCTGCCAACGATGGCGCCCTCAATACCAATCTTCTGAAGTTCATGAACGTCTTTGACAGTGCGGATTCCTCCAGACGCAAGAATGTGTATCGTAGTTGAAATCGACATGTGACGAAGTGTCTCTAGGTCCGGTCCTTTTGCCATCCCATCGTACTCAGTTGCAGTTGCAAGAACTGTTTCAACCCCAACCGCCTGCAGATTGTTAACTGCCTCTATAACTCCGAGTTTCTGTTTTTTCGTCCATCCATGTGTGACAATCATTTCGTTCCTATAATCTACTGCAACGACAACTCTCTCTGTTCCGAAAGTTTTGATGATGCTATGGAGCTCTGGTGGATTCTCGTACGCCAAAGTCCCGAGGACCACTCGATCAGCGCCTGAAGACAGCCAAGTCTTGGCGTCGTCGCATCTTCGTATTCCGCCTGCGACTTGGACTGGGATCGTGGCCTTACGAATAATGGACTCAATAGCAGTTCGATTCGATGCCTGTCCTAGAGCAGCATCTAAGTCAACGACGTGTAATCCGTAGGCGCCTTCGCGTTGCCATCGATCTGCGGTCTCTAATGCGTCAGTGCTCCACAGCGTAGATTCCTCCAACCTGCCCTTCCGCAGAGAGACAACTTTGCCTCGATGAATGTCGATAGCTGCCCAGATCTCCATCCCGGTCATCTCCTGATTGAACGAAGGAAGTTCCGGAGGATTGCACGGCCCGTACTTCCCGATTTCTCGGGATGAAATTGTGTGCCGAGGATATTTTTCTCAACGATCAGAGTTGGATACTCAATGCCATATTCACTGGTGGCACTGATGCAGTCCTCTTCAGTGGAGGGATAGTACGAGTGAACATAGTAGACCCAAGCTTCATTAGGAATCTGCTCGATGAACTCATTGTACCTCTTGATTTTCAGGGTGTTCCATCCGATCTGTGGAATCTTCACGGTGGCTGGCAGTCGCTTGACTCGTCCGGAGAACAACCCTAGGCCCTTTCCTGGGCCTTCGTCGCTGCGATCAAAGAAGAGTTGAAGTCCCAGACAGATCCCGAAAAGCGGTTTGCCGTCTCGGGTCATGTCTCGAATTTCATCTCTCGGAAGTTTTCGGGCGGCTTCGTGGAAGCTTCCAACCCCAGGTAGCAAAAGTGCATCACTAGCCTTCACTGCGCGAATGTTGTTCGTCAATTGAGGTTTTACGCCCTCGCGCTTCAGAGCGACCTGTAAGCTGTATAGGTTACCAACACCATAGTTGAAGATTGAAACGTGCAGCACTACATCATCCCTTTTGACGAAGGCAACTGACTGGAGCGTCGTGAATCTTTGGCAATTGCGTCGTGAAACGCTTTTGCGAAGGCTTTGAAGGCAGCCTCCATCTTGTGGTGATCATTTCGACCGTCCAAGACCTTGATGTGCATTGTAGCTTCAAGAGCAGTTGTAAGTGAAGGGAAGAAATGTTCCAGATCCTCTCGGGGCGTATCTTCAAGCATCGTGCGTTCAATCTGCAACTGTATAGATGCGTATGGGCGGCGTACCAAGTCTATCGCGGCAAGTGCAAGCGCATCATCCATCGGCACAATAGCATATCCAAACCTGTTGATACCCACTCGATCGCCCAGCGCTTTGTTCAAAGCCGAGCCTAGTACAAGTGCTACATCTTCCACAACGTGGTGTTGCAGGTCGCCTTCGGCTTTCACTTCAAGGTCCATCATGCTGTGGGTCGCAAATGCATCGAGCATGTGATCCAGAAAGTGAACTCCGGTTCTATTGGACGCTGAACCTCTTCCATCTAATTCAAGCGTGATGTAGATGTGTGTTTCCTTGGTCTTTCGTTCAATTTGCGCGCTTCTCATCTTTAACGAACCTCAGCACGTCTGCTATTTTTCGTGCGGTTGGAAGGATCAGATCTGCTCCTCGTTCGATGAAGAACTTCCTGTGGTCTGATTGGTTTACACTTGTGCCGTAAATGCCAGCTGAGAGCACGGGCTCCTCTTCTAGTCGGGCATTTTCGACCATTTCAAGGTCTTCAGCTGAGTCTCCAGCATACAATAGCATGTCGGAAGAAAGTGCTCGGCGCACATGATTCAGGCCTTGTCCGCTCGGTTTGCGGAATGCGGCAAGTTTCGTTGCAAGCTCCGGATGGACATCAATGTCGCCTATGAAAAGCGATGCGTGTACGTCAAAGTAGTCTAGTATATCTCGAAGCACGTGCTCCGCAGCCAGATATGGTCTGCCCGTGATTATTGCCAATCTTCGTTGTCCGAGAATACTGTTCGCGCTGTCCAAGTTTCTCCGGTTGATCAGTACGCGCTCGTTCTCGATTAGGCCTCTTCCTCGATAATGTAGCGCATCCACGCCGTACATGCGACGGAATAGGATGGGGCCATGGTAGACTTCATCGAACAAGGTCGATAACAGAGCATTGGGAGGGCTCTCTTGGTAGCCGAGCTGGCTCTTTATCTTGGCAATAACAGGAACGTAGTTTTCGCTTGGCGTATTGGCCTTGACAAAGAGATTCACTGCCTCGAATGCACTACTGCTTCTAATCGATTTGGAGCAAAACCTCCTCACTATGGAAGCTATATTCGTCATGACCGCTCTTTGAGAGTAGTTGATGCGCCCAGTTCCACTCGCATAGGTGTTTGCAACTAGCTCTCGGATTAGTCGCGGTGGAAGTGCGAGTGCTGCGAAGAGGATTAGGGCGTAGGTTGTGTCCCAGTCATTGTTGAACTTTCCAGTTCGTCGCAGTTCTGTAATCATCTGTGGGGCAGACTGTTTCCAGGGCAACTCAATTCCGAGTATCTTGCTAAGCAGTTGATCCGCGACTTTAGCTATAGTGGCATCATAGGATCTTCGAGCGTCCACTAGCACCCCGTCGCAATCGAAGGCAATAGCATCAACTTTGCGCAGTTGTTGAAGTTGGGATGACTTAATCCAAGCTACGCCATCCGAAGTCCGCATGCCTTCATACCCTTCAGGCACAGCTCAACACCTCTTTCAATGATTCGAGGAAGATCGAGTTCATCTCACGAGTTCCAACCGTCACACGAATACAGTTCGGTAAATCCAAAACCTGTCCAATTTTCTTGGTTGCGATGCCGCGTTCGAGAAGTTGTTTGTGCGCGTTGCCTGTTTCGATTGGAAGACTGATCAGGATAAAATTGGTTTGTGAGTTGAGGGGTTTCACGCTCTCAATTCCTCGTAACTGTTCAAGAAGCCATGCTCGTTCGTTTCTCAATGATTCAACGCCTTTTTCAACTACTCCAAAATCCCGAAGCAAATGAATGGCGATTGCTGCGACAACGCTACTGACCGGGTATGGGTATTGCGCGCGATCTAGGAATAGTGGGGCCCATTCTGGGTTGGCGATTATGAAACCAAGGCGAAGATTTGCTAAGCCGAATGCCTTTGAGAATGTACGTAGCACGGCGAGATTTCTGTGACGCATTACTTCCCCAACGAGGCTCTCTTGGGCAAAGTCAACATAAGCTTCGTCAAGAACTATGAGTCCCGGGAAGTGATCACAGATTCGTTTAATATCGCTAGCCAAGAATTGATTTCCCGTCGGATTATTCGGTGAACATACAAAGATGGCGCCTACATCGTTGCTCTGGTTGAGGATATTCTCGACGGGCAAAGACAGATCCTTGTTCATGCTCACCTCAACGCATTGCGCCTCAGCAATTTCAGCTCTCAATTTGTAGAAAGAGTAAGTAGGGTCGACAATTAGCGCTCTATCGTTCTGTCGCAGGAAGACTTGACAAAGTAAGTCAATTCCTTGGTCAGCACCTTGCGTCGGAATAATGGATTCCGCGGGTAATCGTAGGTGTTTAGCCACGGAGGCTCGCAGATCATCCACAATTCGCAGAGGGTACTCCCGTACATCAACGTGCTCTGTTGCTTGGCGCATAAGACTATGGAGTGTCTGTTCTGGTATGTGCCAGTTCTCGTTCGCATCCAACTTTGCTCGAATATTATCGAGCCTTAGATCTGAACTAAAGCGGTACCCGGATAGTGCTTCCAATCGAGAGAGGCTATCCTCAAACTTGTAACTCAAGATCTATCACTTCTCGAAACGGGCTTGCACAGAGAAGTAGTGATTGGGAAGGCCTTCGCTTGATGCTAAGATTTTCAATGGTTCTAGAATACTTTGAAGACCATTGGGTGACCCTGTGACCATCCAAGTTAGTTTCATGAAGTCAAGGGCGGAAAGCCCGCTGTGGTTTCTAGCAAAACCGCCGGTCGGCAGAACATGATTTGTACCGACGCAGTAATCCGAAGCCGCTGCTGGCGAGTATGGGCCCATGAGAACTAGGCCAGCTGAGTGAATTCTTTCGGAGAGTTCGTTATTGCGTTCTGTTAACAACTCCACGTGTTCCGGGGCCATTTCGTTCACGAAGTCGCACGCAACATCCAAGTCGTCGCAGATTGCAGTTGATCCGTTTGCAAGTGACTCTTGCACGCACCTCTTCCGTTCAATTCCTGCCAAAATCCGATTCATATCCGAGCGAACATTGGCAGCTACTTGCTCTGAGCACGTGACCAAGCATGGGAGAGTGTCTAGTCCATGTTCAGCTTGGGCGATGAGATCCCACGCAGCTAACTTAGTGTCCGCAGCTTTGTCGGCGACCACGATAAGTTCTGTTGGACCAGCATAGAAGTCGATTGGAACATCACCGGAAACTAGCTTCTTGGCAATTGCGACATAGATTCCGCCCGGCCCAACGACTTTAGCGACGCGAGGAATCGTTTTGGTTCCGTAAGTGAGTGCAGCAATGGCTTGGGCTCCACCACATCTATACACCTCATCAACGCCACAAAGATCAGCGGCGGCAAGAACGGCATCGCTCACTGCCCCGTTCGAATCCGGCGGAGTGCATATTGCTACGCGAGGTATCCCAACCAATTTGGCTACGCCCGCGGTCATTAGAACGGTGCTTGGGTAAGCTGCCTTTCCACCCGGAACGTAGCATCCAACAGACGGTAGTGGAGTGGCTGAGAGATGTAATGTGAAGTTATTGAGTTGAGAGGAGAAATCGATTTTTGAAAGCAACTCTCTCTGTAATGCTTCAAGCCGCTGTAAGGATAGACGTAGGGCAGACAACACTTTTGGGTCCGCACGCCGCGTTGATTCTTTGAGCTCCGACTGAGGGATCTTCAATTGGCCCTTGGGAACAGAAACGCCGTCGAATTTCCGAGTGTATTGAAGCAGGGCTTTGTCGCCATCTCTGCGAACATCCTCGATTACTCGGCGTGTAAGCACTTCGGCGCTAGAAAATCCGAATCGCCTTCGAATTCTCGCCGCAACGGTTCGCTGATTGCGACGTGTCACTCTAACGGGAGGAAGCAATGTTTTCATTGGCTTGTTCCTCCGTTGTTCAAGTTTTCAAGTGAGAGAACCTGTTGCGGTTCGTGCACGACAAGGCCTTGAGCAAGTTTGCGGAGCACTGGAAGTAACTCGAGTAGTTGCCTCTTCTCTACGACTGTGTTGATGGCGTACCATCCTTTCTTTGATAGCTGGCTGATGGTTGGCTCTCGTAAAGCGGGAAGTTTGCTGAGAAGATCTTGCAGGTTTTCTTCTTTTACGTTGACGAAAACATGTAGTCGTTTCTGTGCTTCCACGACGCCTTTGAGGAGGGTTAGTACGTCGTAGATTTTCTCGCGCTTCCAAGGATCTGTTAGAGCCTGTTTATTGGCAATAAGCTGTGCTGTGGATTCCAAAATAGTTTCTAAGGGCTTCAGTTCGTTCTGTTCCAGTGATGTGCCTGTTTCAGTCACTTCTATGATTAAATCAGAGTCTTCAGGCGGCTTGGCTTCTGTTGCTCCGAAGGAGAGGTAAATTGTGGCTTCGTGGTTCTCCCCTTTTCTCCACCAAGGCGTCACGATCAATGGCTCCTGAGAACCAAAGCGCCTCTTGTATGCTGGAATGCTCTTCACGTATTGAGCGGCTATGTTGAGGTATTCGGTAGATATGCGCACGGGCCGATTTTGGCTCCATAAGCCCTCAAACAACGAATTGACAGATGAGTAGGGCATAATCTTCGGTGTGGCCGCAACTATGCGCACACGGCCATACTCAAGATCTTGAAGTTGCTCAACCTCGGCCCCAGTCTCCTTAATCCAGTCTGAGCCTGTGATTCCGACATCTTGCATCCCGTCAGCCACGTAGATTGGAATTTCCTGTGGACGGAGAATCTTCAGTTCGATGTCAGGATCACTGACCTTGGGGCGGTAGGTTCTGTCGTGTCCAGTGATTCTGTAGTACGCTCTCTGGAAGATGTCGAAAGTTGCTTTCTCAAGAGAACCTTTAGGCAGAGTCAGTTTCAGGCGGTTTGAGCTGGTGCTAGAAATGAACTGAACCAGCTCTGGTGAACGTAGTCCCCTCGCATCTTAACCACTTGACGGCCCACCACACGCAGTATCTTATTTAAGGATTTCACGCGGCAAAACTGCGGCTCTAAATCCTTCGTGTCACAGCGCCGAGATTCGTTAAGCTGTTCTTCAATTTTCTGTGAGCGGCCGTGTTCTCTGCAGACAGCAACCGGACTTGCCTTGTTCGAGACAGTATCATTGCAGCCGTTTGTTTCGGGTTCGGGCTTCCTTTTGTGCGATAGTAGCCGATATGCGTCACCAAATCCAATGTCTTGGTCATCGATGCAAGTGTCTTCTTGCTGAGCTTCAGCCCGAGACCGCGTTCCCACTCTGCTCGTGTCCACTCACTCAGGGTCTTCTTTTGTTTGAGTGTCATCTTCACGGCGTGACCTACAGAGCGGTGCGCGGTTCGAAAAGGAATATTCTCATCTCTTACCAGTATGTTGGCGATTTCTGTTGCCGCTGTGTACTGCAGGTAATCTCTCTGAGCTGTTACTTCATCCAGCTTAAGGCCCGGTATGAGCTGTGCGAGTATTCTGAGGCATGACTTGAGCGTGTCGGCAGAATGCCACACTAAGGGGGTAACCTCTTGGAAGTCGAGATTGTATCCAGACGGTAAAGCGTGCACCATGGTTGCTGCGGCGGCAGAGTTGCCGACCACTTTCGCAGACCTGGCTCGTATTATCTCCAGTGGGTCGGGGTTCTTTTTCTGGGGCATTATACTACTTGTCGACGTGAACCCATCGGGAATATTGAGAATCCCTACGTCTGCGGCGCTGTAGAAGATAAGGTCCTGAGCTACTCGCGAAAGGTCCAGAGCTATAATCGAAAGAACATTCAGGGCTTCTAGAGCGAAGTCTCTGCTTCCGACCGCGTCCAGCGTATTTTCTATGAGCCCCTTGAAGCCAAGGAGAGCAGCCTCCAATGTCCGATCCAGATTGAAGCTCGACCCAGCCAGTGCACCTGCTCCCATAGGAGACTTGTTGACGCGCCTGTACGTCTGAAGGACCCGCTGGTTGTCTCGGAGAAAAGAATCCCCGATCGCTAAGAGGTAGTGAGCGAAGCTGATGGGTTGAGCGGGCTGAAGATGCGTATAGCCAGGAAACGCCGATCTCAAGTGCTTGCGCGCGAGCCGAAGTAGCGTATTTTCTAGCGCGAGGAGCAGGTTTGAGATATCCAGCAATTCATCGCGAAGCACCATTCTAACAGCTGTAACCACTTGATCATTTCTGCTCTTTGCTAGGTGTAGCCGTCCACCAACATCTCGCCCAGCATGTTTCGTGACGTACTCTTCGATAATGACATGGATGTCCTCTACGCCTTCACGCGAAGGAATTCGGTTCTCCAGTTCCCGCAATGCCCGGAGAAGTCTTCTCGCGTCACTTTTGCTGATGGCTCTCGCTTTGGTGAGGGCTATGACATGAGCTTCGTTAACAAGAACAGTCGCATGAGCGATTCGTTTGTCATCGTAAAGTGATGAAATGAACTTGACGACTTCACTTCTTGTAGCACCTAATCTTCCGCCTCGAAGAACGGACGACATTTTGAACACTTACTGCAGAGCGTGCTGGAGCGAGGGCGTGTTCCAGGTGAATGAAGCGATTCTTCGAATCGCGTTTGCATAAACCTCGACGCTGCTTAGGTACTCTCGTATGCTTACTCTTTCGTTCTCAGTGTGATCTAGGCTTGAATCACCTGGTCCATAGGCTATCATGGGCATGACGTGAGATCTTGCGAATAGATTCATGTCGCTGGTTCCTGTCTTCCTTACCAGTGAGACTTGGCATCTCATAGTCTTTCTGATTGCCCAGCGGAAGGCACGTACAGCAATCGAGTCTTCATTTGCTAGGAATGCTTCAGTCTGATCTTTCACGTTGATCATGAAACGAACACCGTCATGGCTTTTCTGATAATGCTCTGTGAAGGCCTCAATTCTGTTGACCATATCGGTGGTCCTGATGCTGGGGGGAATCCGTACATCTATAACAAGTTCGGCTTTAGATGGGATATTGTTTGTAGCGTCGCCTGCAACAGCGTTTGTGACGCAGCCTGTCACGGCCGAGAATTTTGATGTCGAGTGATTTTCGATTAGAGAGTCCTTGAAGGTCTTCCAGAACTTGAATGCTTCTTCGTAACTATTCTTTGACAGCCATGGCGATGCGGAGTGGCCGCCTCCTGTTACACATGTAACATGAAGTTGCAGGCTTCCTTTGTAACCGATAACTATGTTCGAGGATCCACTCGGCTCCCCAAAGACCGCCAAATCATATGAACCATCCGAACCAATAAGGGCCTTGGCACCGGCACTTGATGTCTCTTCTTCGACGACAGCTGCTAGTGTAACCTGAAACGGATCCGAGCCTTGCTCCATGGCAAGAGAGCTTCCGGCTATCATTGCAGCTAACGAGGATTTCGCGTCCACGGAGCCTCGGCCATATAGAAAATCTCCATTGATTCTCACGGGGATCTTGCCAGGAACAGTGTCCATGTGGCCGCAGAGTAAGACGCGTGGTCCCTCTTTGCCTATCTCGCCGATGACATTTCCAACATGATCCTTCCTAACCTTGAACCCGTGAGTTGACATATGCTGCTGCAGGAAGTCTGCCAACTCTCTCTCCGAACCGCTTGGACTGTAGATCTCGAGCATGGATTGTAGGAGTTCAACTGGGTAATTTTGCAAGCTGTTCTTCCACCAAGATGCTTCGGAGACAAGACACCACGCGGTCAACATGCTCGTGCTGAATTGCCAGAGGAGGCAAGAACCGTAGAACATTTCGTCCAGCGTCCAGCATCAGCACGCCATTTTGGAGTGTCTTCTGAAGGATCGAATGGACATCGAATCTCATTTCTGCACCTAGCATTAGACCCATCCCTCTCACTTCGCGGATTATGCGGAGTTCTTTTTGTAGATCTAGAAGTTGGTCTTTGAAGTAAGCGCCCACTTTGGCAGCGTTCTCAACAAGGTGCTCTTCAAGGAGAACGTTAATTGTGGCTTCTGCGGCTGCGCACACAATTGGGTTACCACCAAATGTGCTCGAGTGTTCTCCAACCGTGATAGAACTCATTATTCTGTCGTTCGCAGCTGTTACTGCCATTGGTAATCCGCTTGCGATGCCTTTACCTAGACACATAATGTCAGGCGTAATATCGAAATGTTCGCAAGCAAACAGTCGCCCTGTCCTTCCAAAACCAGTTTGAATCTCATCTGCAACCAGTTGCGCGCCAGTATCTTGGGTGAGGTCTCTTAGTAAGGGAAGCCAGGCCGGCGGTGGGACACGAATCCCGCCTTCGCCTTGGATCGGTTCGACTAGAACCGCAGCTGTATCATTTGAGATCGCAGTTTTTGCGTCTTCTAAGTTGCCGAATGGAATATGCACAAAGTCCGGAACGAGCGGCTCGAAACTCTTCCGATACTTACTGTCCCAAGTGGCTGATAGGGAGCCGTAAGTCTTACCATGGAAACCGCCCTTCATGGCGACTATTTTTCTTCTGCCAGTTGATTTCCTGGAGAGTTTGATGGCACATTCAACCGCCTCTGTACCGCTATTGCTCAGGAAGACTCGATCAAATCGAGTTGGCAGTATTACTGTTAGTTTAGAAATTAGTTTCGCTCTCGCATCATTGTAGGTAGATCCGTGGCATGAAATTAGCTTCTGGGCTTGTTGGGCGATAGCTTCTGCAACAACAGGGTGCGCATGGCCAATTATGCAGGTCCCGTAGCCGCCGGCGCAGTCGACATACTCTCTTCCTTCAGCGTCAAAGACCAATGCGCCTCTACCCTTCACTATAGTTATCGGTTTTCGGGCGTAGAATCTAGCCAGGTAAGCGTCTTCAATCATACGTATCTCCGAAGTGTTCATGCTATCACCATTGTTCCGTTCTGTTCTTGGAATGCGGACGTGAACGGGTTCTCGTGGCGCCCAGAAGAGATCATCACTTTGTTTACTCCCATGGAAAGAGCTTCGAGTGCAGCGTGAACTTTCGTAATCATCCCTGGTCCTAAATTGGAGAGGCTTCGTTTTGCCTCGTCGGCAACGAGGCGCCTGACGACTTTACCGTCCACGGAGACGCCGTCTACATCTGTCAGCAGAATAAGTAGGTCTGCTTGCACAGCGCCGGCAATGTATGCAGCGGTTCTATCACCATCAAGATTTAGCGGCTCACTGTCTGCTCCCAGAGCTATGGGCGCGATTACTGGCACGTACCCACCTTTGATGAGTGTGTGAAGCAACGAGCCGTCTACGCTTGTGATCTTACCCGTGTATCCACCGTCTATCACCCGTTTTCTTCCGCGTTCATCCATGACTACGAGTTTTCTTTTTCGCTCTGCTCGAATGAGCGCGCCGTCTATGCCGGACAGACCCACCGCGGGAATCTTTACGCTTTGTAAGTGTCGAACGATTTCCTTGTTTATCTTGCCCGCCATGACCATGGTGTAGACCTGAATCGTCTCTGCGTCCGTATATCTACTCCTGAAACCTTCAGGAGATGTTACGAATCTTTGTTGTACACCGAGTTTCTCAGCTATACTAGTGACTGTGTTGCCCCCTCCGTGCACGAATACCGTCGGGGTTTTGTGAGCAATCTGCGAGAAATCATTCAACGAGGCGTTGGAGAGCACGCTGCTCATCACTTTGTCTCCGACTTTGACAACGACAACCATTCTGATCACTACGGGTGCAATCCTGACGCGCCGAGTCCTGAGTGCTCATCGACGCTGGTCATAATGTTGAAGCATTGGACCGCTTGCCCAGCTGCGCCTTTGGTTAGGTTGTCTAGCGCTGTGAACACTATGACTCTCTGCGCGTGTGGGTCGACTTCGAAACCAATGTCGCAGAAGTTTGTTCCTACAGTGACTCTTGGGTTTGGCAGTCCATACAGCCCTTTCTTATCAGAGACCATTCTGATGAAGGGTTCTTTCGCATACTGGGCCCTGTAAGCTTTCCAGAGATCTTTCTCTGTCGGGTTTGTGCGCGTGAAGGCATGCATTGTAGTCAATATGCCGCGGACCATGTTTACGGCGTGGGGTGTGAAAGCAACCTTGACCTCATCTTTTCCAAATCGACTTAATTCCTGTTCAATCTCCGCGATGTGCCTGTGACCTGTTACCTTGTAGGGTCTAACACCATCTGAACGCTCGGAGTGATGGCTGGCTAGTGTTGGGTTGGCGCCGGCACCTGAGGACCCTATCTTAACGTCAACTACAATTTTGTTGGTTTCTATGTGTCCATTTTGAATGAGTGGGGCAAGACCTAGGATTGCCGTGGTTGCCATGCAGCCTGGGACGGCAATTAGTTCTGCGTTCCGTATATCGGGTCTATGAAGCTCTGGGAGTCCGTAGACTGATTTCTCAAGCAATTCTGGATGGTTATGTTCGAACGCGTAGAATTCCTTGTATGCCTTGGGGTCTTTCAGTCGGAAGTCTGCTGTCATATCTATCACCTTTAGACCGCGCTGCAAGAGATCCGGAACCACGTTGATGGATTTTCCATGCGGCAGAGCTGTGAAAACAACATCACTGTTTGCAGCGACTGCTTCGACATCTTGTTTCTGGAATCTGAGTGGGGTTAAGCCTCTCAGGTTTGGATGTACTCTGTACAAGGGTTCTCCGGCGTACCGTCGTGAAGTAACTGTTTGGACCTCACATGTCGGATGGGAGATCAAAAGACGCAATAGCTCCCCACCTACGTAGCCTGAACCGCCCATCACGGAGATATTGGTCATTTTTTCGCCTGTTGGAGCGTGTATTCCAGAAGCAGCTTTGGTATGTCTGCGTGCGTGACTCGAACAATGTTTTTGAATTCCGTGGTGTGGTTGACTTCGTGTACCACGAGACCGGACTCGGTCTCCATGAGATCCACTCCGAAGGCTCCGCCACCTACTGCGTGGGCGGCTCTGATGCTAAGTTCCTCTAGCTCCGGCGTTACGGGAAGATTCTCAGCCACTCCTCCGCGGGCAGTGTTAGTCCGCCAATCATCTGATGGCGCATGGCGATACATAGCAGCCACCGCCCGTTCTCCGATCACGAAACACCTGATGTCTCGGTTCGGCCGCTTAATCTTCTCCTGAATATAATAGACCTGTTGAATAGGGTGCATGTATTCTCGGGCTTCTATTATGGATCTTGCGGATTCGCTGTCCTTCATTATTGCAACTAGGCGTCCCCAACTGCCTACGACGGGTTTCAATATCGCTGGATATCCGAGCTGTTCCAAAGCGTGCAATGATGATTCTTGAGTGAAGGCCACATAGGTGTGAGGCGTTGGAATTTTGGCGCGGCTTAAGCAGATTGATGTCAAGAGTTTGTTTCCGCATGTTGACGCTGCTTTGAAGGAGTTAACGACGTTTTTCCCGTGAGCCTCTAACGTCGCTGTGATGTGTATGCTCCTGAAATAGGCGATGCAGCGTTGAAGATAAGCGTCGGCTGAGTCGGCATCATCATTTACGTTTGTGACATCGAACACCATCGCATTTGTGTCATACAGCCTCAGGTCTATGCCATTGCTTTTTGCAGCTTCGATGATCAGCCGCTCGTCCGGTCTCAGCTGATCGTAGAGTAGACCAATCTTTACCACTACTCACTCACCCCAATCCTCTTTCTCAAGGACAACAGGCTTGATTGAGCGACTTTGTCCCGTCGTGTGAACTTCTAGATCGAGACCGCAGTCGGGGCATGTGACTATCTCTCCCTCGACAGCATCATCCGGAACCGGGATTGCCGCTTCACAATCTGGACACTTTTCTTCCGACATAGGCTCACCTCCTGCAAGTCAAATTGCCTAGAAATCTAGTCGGTCTAGCGAGTGCATTCATTGCAAATCAGCCTCGGAGGATTGTTCACTCGAAGCCGCCCGAGTATACGAGTACTACTCTGTCGCTCATCCAGACCACTGAATTGTTAATGAATCTTTACAAAAACGACCAGATACATGAGGAATCATTAATAAGTCTTACCTACGTAATAAGAAACCTTTGATAGCTCATCTCAGGAGTCTACCGAACAGCCTTGACCAATCAGGTTTCCGTTATAATCGAGCTGGATGAAGTTGATCGCAAGATACTGACGGAGCTTCAACGTGATGCGCGCCGGTCGTTCAAGAAGATCGGCGAGGATATCGGCGTGAGTGAAGCAACAGTCTTCGTTCGAGTAAGAAAGTTGCGGGAGAAAGGTGTGCTCAAAGGCTTCAGAGCGGTAATTGACCAGAAAGCCGTTGGGAAAACCCTAACCGCAATTGTGCTCGTCCGTGCGCACCCAAAAGCCTTTCCCGAAATGTTGGACGCTCTCAGGAAATTTGATGACATCTACGAAATCTACGACGTAACTGGAGAATACTATTCAATTCTCAAGATAAGAACAACCGGAACCGATGAACTAGGCAAGATAATTGATCAAATAGGGGCAATTGAGGGAATCGCAGGAACAGAAACCATAATTGTCTTGAGAACTGTCAAAGAGGAGTTCGGCGTCAGAATCTGAAACGCGTAATCTAAGGCTACGTGAAGCTTTCTTGCTTATCCAGCTCACTGGGAATTTGACAGCAAGATTCGGAGTCAAACTACTTATTCTCTTGCGGCAATTGCTCACGCATGCCAACTATTGAGCAGAGCAATATCGAGATGCAAGCAAAGCCTGAACATCGAGAGAATTCAATGTCAGCGGACGAGAAATGGCGTGCAGTGCTTACTAGAAATAGCACCTCCGACGGAGCTTTCGTCTTCGCGGTGCGTTCAACTGGAATCTATTGCAAACCGTCGTGTCCTGCTAGGCGCCCTGCGAGAGGACAGGTGGTATTCTTTTCAGGATCCGATGAAGCCGAACAATTTGGTTTTAGACCTTGTAGACGTTGTCAGCCTCGGAATGTCAGGCTTTCCTCTCAAGTTGAATCTATTGATCGGATCTGCAAATACATAGATGCTAACCTTGACCGAAAGCTCACTCTTTCAAACCTTAGCGCTCATACAGGCATGAGCCCATATCATTTACAACGGACCTTCAAGCGAGTCGTTGGAATTTCGCCCCGTGAATATGTAGAGGCTCGGCGCTTAGAGGAGGTAAAGCGTTCGCTTAGGAATGGAGAGACTGTATCAAAAGCACTCTACGGTGCAGGTTTCAGTTCGAGAAGTCGACTCTACGAGAAGGTTTCAAATCTATTCGGCACGAGTCCAGGTACGTTTCGCCGAGGAGGCCTAGGTTTGCGAATTGAATACGCCATAGTGGATTCCCCATTAGGCCGTTTACTGATAGGAGTGACTGAGCGAGGCATATGCGCTGTATGTATGGGAGATTCGGACGCGGCAGTTGAAGCCGCACTCTCGAAAGATTACCCTTCTGCTCAGCTACATCGGAACGATGATGCCATGCTGGAATGGGTTACAGCATTCCTAAACTATTTCTCTGGTCAACGCTTCAATTTCGATTTGCCCGTTGACGTGCAGGCCACTGCCTTTCAATGGAGAGTCTGGAAGGAGATTCAATCTGTACCGTACGGCAGCACTACCACCTATGGAAAGATCGCGAGCACTTTAGGTGCGCCTCAAGCGGCTCGCGCCGTGGCTCGGGCCTGCGCAACGAACCCCGTATCACTAGTGGTTCCATGTCATAGAGTAATTGGCAAAGACGGGGGACTTAGAGGCTATCGCTGGGGTAAGAAGAGAAAGCAAGCTCTCCTTTTGCTTGAGCGGCCAGCTCAAAGTTAAGCTCCCGATTTTTCCTAATGCGTGCGCTAGTGCCTTCCATGAAAACCAAGCTCCGCACTATGATTCAAAGTCCTGTGGAAGTAACTGTGATGACTCGTGTGATAAGCAACGGTCCTGTTATGACTGATTGGAACGCGAGGCAATTCGTAAGCGAAAGGACACTCGGCAACCTCACGTCAATAATACTCGACAAACTTGGTTATGAGAATGGGGCGAGCTTGCTGTATAACTACACGAGGCGAACTGCAAAGAAGACCGTCGAAGACTTGGCGCGTGTTCAAAATCTGAAGGGAGTGGATATCTTGAGAGCATATCTGAAGGTTTCTGAAGTCACAGGATCGGGCAGATATGGTATTGAACAAGACCAGGGCTCTGGTACCTTTGTGATTAAGGGCTGGAACTTGATACCTGCCACAATCAAGCTAGGCAAACCCGTTCACATCAAGGACGCCGGAGCATTTGTGTGAGCACTGGAATTCATCACAGGAAGACGCTATGAAGTTGAGGAAACTCAGTGTATATCCAAAGGAGATGACTTCTGCCAATTCACTTGCCGACCGCAGTCCGACTTGAAACGATAAGGCACTTCCCACATTCAGCTGGATCCTACGATATGCCGCAAACGCTGCTTCGGCACAAGATCAGCTCTTGTTCTTACTAACCCGCTTTAAGATCGGTCGCGTACATAAGACTCATAGATGATCAATGGTCCTTAGAAGGACAGGTAGTGAGTATCCCAAGAACTTCTGGGTATTAATAGTTCGATCATAATTGGCATGCCACCACATGAGTGTAGGAAAAATTGGCTCAGAATAACGCGAAAGAGATGGAGTTACTCAAGAGGCTTGGTTTATCAACTGGTGAATCAAGCATCTATTTGCGTCTTCTGTCACAATCCGAGATGGTAGACAAGATTGTTACTGCCTTCGGAATCCCAGTCGATATAGCGGAAGACTCACTGAAGGGTCTCGTAGACAAGGGGCTCGTCAGAATCTCAAGCAACCGAGTGGAGGTAGTTCAACCAAGAACATCTCTGCAGAGGATACTTGAGCAGAAAAAGGCTATCTTAGAGAACCAAATAGCACAGGAAAGTTCAGCGGCGATCGAGTTGGAGAAGATTCTGGAACCGATCTACTGGGAGAGCAGGATGGGCATTAGACCAGAAGAAATCATAGAACCCCTGCGCGACTTATCAGATATGGAGTTGCACACAGCTCGAATGCTAGGCAACGCAACCAAAGAGGCACTGATTTTTGCAGAGACCTTCGGCTGGTATGGTAAAGTTCGTGAGTCTTTGTTTCAAGCCCATGATCGACGGGTTGCCATGAAGATTCTGATGATGGTGAACGATGAATCCACTAAGGAGAAAGCGAAAGAACTTCAGGGATTGGGCGTTCAAGTGCGACACTGCGCCGAGGAGTGGTATCCTGTTCGAGGAACCTTAGTGGATGATCAAGAACTTGTCTTTCTAATCTGGGCAACGAAGAAGCAAGACGTTCCTCGTCCTGTTTATTATCGACCTCATTACACAAAGAATCTTGGCTTGATCAGGATCTTCAGAGACGCTTTCCTCAAGAGGTGGGAAGAAGGCGAACCTATCTAGGGTCTCCATTAATGCTCAGATGCACTGCGTTGCCGAATCTGGAGTAGATCGCTAAAATATGCTGCAGTAAGGTTTTTTCTCGGATAGAGACCACCCGCATCAAATGGCCTTTGCATGTGCAGTCGCTGGCACCTATGTGCGGAAGAAGCGCGTATCCGTTTAGCTTAGCGCTAATCATGTTATTGATGTCACACTCTAGGCGTCTTGTGGATTCTACGTAGACAGCTGCTCTAACTGCGCACCGTGGGTTAGAAGTCATGTAGTCAACGTGCCATTTTATCTTCTTGTGGCGGCGTGAATGACGCCCTATTCTGCCTTCAAGAGACATAGCACCTTTACCCAATGCGGATCCAGAGTAAACGTACAAGCCCCTCTGTACCTTCGAGCGTCCCAATCTTCCGAACTTCACGTCAATGGCGTGATTGCATGAGATGACTATTGTGTAAGTACCTTTCATGAAATCTGTCTCCGAAGAACAAATAGCTCCACACGGTTGTTAGTCATGGTAGATTGTGAGGAGACCTATGAAGGCATTAGTTCTGGCCGGCGGGTATGCGACACGCCTGAGACCGATCACCTACGTCATTCCGAAACTACTGTTCCCGCTCGTGGGGAGGCCGATGATCTACTGGACTCTTGAGATGCTGAGGAGTTTTGATGTAAAGGAGGTTGTGCTCGCGGTCAACTATCTCGCCGCCTCACTGCGCGCAGCTGTGGGTGAGAATTACAAAGGAATGAGGATTCAATATTCGCTTGAGGAAGTTCCACTAGGTACAGGTGGGCCAATCAAGCTCGCATCTCGAAGGATGAAGCTGAATGAAACGTTCGTTGTCATGAACGGAGACATAATCGCTGACATAGATCTCGAAAAGATGCTCAGGCATCATCAGGAGACAAGAGCGCTTGTTACAGACGCACTCACCGAAGTTAAGGATCCAAGCAGCTTCGGCTCAGGGGTACTTGATTCAACCGGGCGGATCATACGATTCGTTGAGAAGCCTGCGCCCAAACAGGCAATTAGTCATCTTGTCAACGCTGGAATCTATCTAATTGAACCTGAGATCCTGAAGATGATTCCTTCAGAAAGGAAAGTATCTATGGAGAGAGAAATCTTTCCCTTGCTGGCAAGAAGGCGCAGGCTCGCCGGGTTCAATTTCCCAGGTTATTGGTTCGATATTGGTAGTCTTTCTGATTATCGAAGAGCGAATTTCGAGTTGCTCCGTAAAGACGCTCTCCGAGGTATTCTTCGAGCGAGAGATGCTAAGATTGCTGAAAGCGCAGTAGTCAAACCACCAGTGTACATGGGAATACGATCAACGATTGGAAGAAGGGCTACTGCAGGTCCTTACTTGCTGATTGGAAACAACAGCAACATCCAGAGAAGGACAAGAGTCTCAGAGTCCATACTGTTTGATGGTGTAACCGTGAGCGATGAATCGCAGGTTTCAGGAGCTGTAATAGGATCCAACGTAACCGTGGGCAGAGGTGTCAGAATTGAACCGGGAGCTGTGATAGCACCTAATGTGCAGATTAGTGACAACGTCAGAGTAGGAAGAAACGCAATTATCCACCCTTACAAAGAGATCAACATGAATGTAAAGTCCGGAGCGAATGTCATGTGAGTGCAGACAAGACGGCCAAAATGAGGAAACTCTTCGGAACAAATGGCGTTCGTGGCAGAGTAAACAAAGAACTGACTCCCGATTTTGTACTAAGATTGGCAATGGCAACGGGAACCTACTTCAAAGGTGGAGATTTGGCCGTAGGATGCGACGGCCGGGTTTCCGGCCCCCTCATCACAGATATTGCTAATTCCGGGCTTGCAAGCGTCGGATGCCAAGTCTGGAACCTAGGCATGATCACCACTCCAGCCCTGCAATTTCTTACAAAAGATTGGAAGCTGAAAGGAGCTGTAATGGTTACCGCAAGTCACAATCCTCCGGAATATAATGGTCTCAAGGTCATGGGCATTAGTGGAGTTGAGCTACCTCATGAAGAGGAACTGAAGATCGAACGCATCTTCTTCGAATCCAAATGGAAATTCGCGGAATGGAACAAGATCAAACAACCACTACCCGTCGTCGAGAAGTTCAACAGATATGTAGCCTCGGTCCTAGAACATGTTGGTGCCGTTCCACAGCACAGACTCAAGGTAGTCGTGGATGCTGCAAACGGTGTAAGTGGCCTTGTCACTCCTCTGATCCTAGAAAAGCTGGGCAGCAACGTGGTCATCGTAAACGGGAATATAGACGGGACGTTTCCCGGAAGACTACCTGAACCAACACCCGCGAATCTTAGCAAAACATCAAAGCTTCTTCCATCCGTTCATGCTGACTTTGGTGTCGCTCATGATGGTGACGGGGACAGAGCCGTCTTCCTCGATGAGCATGGAACAGTATGTTGGGGTGACCAGACATTCGCATTAATAGTCAAAGACTTCTTGGAGAACAACCCAGGCGAGAAAATCGTGACACCAATCAGCTCATCCCAGATGATAGAGGAGATTGCAGAGAAGCACGGAGGCGAAGTTGTCTATACCCCCGTGGGTAGCGTGTACGTCTCGAATCTTATGCTCAGGATTAATGCCAAGCTGGGCGGGGAAGAGAACGGCGGTATCTTCTATGCACCCCACGTAGCAGCACGAGACGGAGGAATCACAACCGCTTGGATCTACAAGATCGTAGCGGACGCTCGCAAAACACTTTCAAAACTAATAGCAGAACTACCCCAATACTACATAATGAAGGACAGGATTGCATGCCCAGACGCCATCAAAGCCGAAGTCACGGACAGAATTCGCAACCTACCAACAAAAGGAAGAGTGTTGAGTATCGATGGTATCAAGGTCTGGCGTCCTCCACGATCTTGGATCCTAGTACGACCCAGCGGAACAGAACCCCTCATTAGAATACTCGCTGAGGCGCCAACCAAAGGTATGGCCGTGAAGATAGTCAACGAGTATAAAACTAAGCTATCCCGAATCATCAAGAACTGTCAAAGACACGCACGATAACATTCAACCTGCAAACATCGCACTTTTGATCATTGTCGCATGAAAGCTAGCGTTTGAAAATCCGCTGCATAATGACCTTCAACGGGTCCTCCATGCTATCGACCAGCTTTGCTGACCTCTTTCGGTAGAATTCAGTGTCGCGGTTCTTGGAGATGGCAACAACTCTTTGAGCGATGCGTGTGGGGTCAAGAATTCTATCCACTAATCCCTGATTCACTAGAAATTTCTCCACGAAAGTTGGTTCGCCTGGATAATATGATATCACTGGTAGACCCATCATTGCTGCTTCAGCGGTCATCGTGCCGCCTCCACCAACAAAGACTGATGAGATACTCATTAATGCAATGGCATCAATGATATGATCAGGCACAATGACGCGGTTGCCGAATCGTTTTCTAAACTTCTCGCCCTGCACATTATACCGTGGAAGGACAACAATTTGGAGTGACCCATCATCGAGATCCAGAACTCTGCCGATTATGTCGGCAGCTGTACCGGACGCTGATGACACGCGATCTGAGAGATAAGCTGCAAACTCTTCCGGAGTTCGAAGTATCATCACAGGTCTAGTTAGATCTAGTTTGAAACCGTCAAGCGCCTTCAGGTTATTCCTAGAACTCGTCAGCCAAATCTTCGGATCAAGAGCACGATATCGAACAATGTCTCTCGGATTTATGCCATATCGCTTCCAAGCCCATAATGGAACAACCCACGGCGTGAACAATTTCTGAGATAGTGGTATTGTCAATTTACAGACGGCTTCCGCGTGAGGAGAGTCACTTATGCAGTAATGGGGTATCTTCAAACCAAAGGCAACCCTGGCTGCTTCAGGCGAAGAAAATGAGATCGCTACGTCAGGCTTACTCTCTTCAACAACCTTTGTTAAATCCAATACACGTTTGGAACTTTCGATGAGTTTATCTCCAAAAGCTGCTCCACCGTGACGACCGACCTGAATCGCTTTTAGCCCCCTTAACTCAAGAAGCTGGTTAACTTCTCTGTATTCGCGGGTCGTAACGAGCGTTTTGAAACCTTTGGCGTTCAGACGATGATGGAGTTCGACAAAGAAGTTCGCCTGTTTTGGAGTAAGAATATCTATCCAGACCTTCATCCAGTTCTCAACCCTACGGTAACGCGCTTGGCGTTACTCCATCGAAAATCGAATGATTCGCGGAATATTCTGATGAGGCCGGGGTTCTTGGTGTGGTGAGGAATGTAGACAATCGGGTTCCAATGCCGCTCAACTTCTTCCGCAGCCCATATCACGAAAACTAAGTCCTTGTTGTCTATTAGAGTTCCGCGAACGGGGTGCCACGGGTCGCTTGTATCCCGTACTTGGGCTCCGAGACCACTAAGCTCGCGGAGATTGCGACGCATTTGACTTTGCGCGAACTGCATCAGAATTCTAACCTTTACTCCTTTCATTAAAGCACTTCTCAATTGGGTTTTGATCTTGGGAAGCCAGGAGAACAGGGCCGTCGATATCAGGACCTCCTTGGTGGCGCCATGCACACGTGCACTAGTCATATTCTCCATGGATCGTAGATCTTCAAGCGGTTCGAGGAGTTCCTCAGCCTTAACTTGCAGATGGCTCTCTACGTAGAGAGGTTCAATCTCCTTCTGCAGGCCACGCATGATCTCCTCGATCGAAAGAAGATTGGTCTCGAACGTACGACGTAAATTAGTCAAGTACTCTCGCTTTGCCTGATCGGGTGGAACAGCATGGTATCTTTTCGGTCTACTCTGAACTATTCGCGCGAAGCCCTTTTGCATCAGTTGCTCCAACGTCCCATAAATACGCGTGATTGGAACTGACGTGGCTTGAGATATTTGGTCCGCTGTTAGTTCGCGCGCTGATAGTAGAGCTACGTACGCTTCCGATTCGTAGGATGTTAAACCCGCTCGTCGGAGCGGTTCCATTAGGCGGTGGGGTGCCGTCATGGTTAACTAATGTAGAGTTAAAAACAGTTAAATATTTCGGAACCGAAAATCCGCTGGGTGTGTACACTGTCTTCACAACCTTTGCTCTCGCTGGAACCTGGCGAAATTGCTCTTAGGATTCGAGATGGAGCGTTAACCGTATGTGTTGTCGGACTTGGATGGATGGGTTTGCCAACTGCGTGCTTGTATGCAGATGCTGGTGCACGCGTAATCGGTGTAGACATGAACCCAGATGTGGTTGAGCACATTAGCAAAGGTGATTCGTCGATAGCGGAACCCGGTCTCTCCCCCATGCTTAAGAAGACAATCAAAACGGGGAAGTTGAGCGCAACGACCGTTACTGAAGAAGCAGCGGCGAACTCGGATATCATTTTCATTGTGGTTCCCACAATGATCGATCGGCAAAAGCGTGCGGACTACTCGGCGGTCGAAGACGCATGTGCGAGCATTGGAAAAGCCATCAAGAGCGGAGCCCTTGTCATATTTGAGAGCACGTGCGGACCAGGCATAACAGAGCGTGTCGTCAAAGGAGTGATCGAGAAGTATTCCGGACTGATTGCAGGGCAAGGATTTGGACTAGCTTACAGCCCGATTCGAGCTATGGGCGGAAGAGCTCTTCAAGACATACAAACTTACTCCAAAGTCGTAGGAGCGGTGGATAACAAGAGTCTGGAGGCAGCCTGTGCAGTGCTCTCTGTAGTTGTCAAGGGCGAACTTATTCGAGTGAGGAACATTAGGACCGCGGAGCTATCCAAACTCTACGAAACAATCTACCGTGACGTGAACATTGCACTTGCAAATGAATTTGCACAACTCTGCGAGGAGTTTGGAGTAGACTACATCGAAACAGCGCGGGCAGCTAACAGTCAGCCCTACTCCCATCTCCATTCCACGGGCGTTGGAGTGGGCGGACACTGCCTGCCCGTCTACCCGTACCTCCTTGCCACCGAAGCATATGCGCTCGACTCGCGACTGCGACTTGTACTTGACGCGCGCAAAATCAACGATCTTATGCCCGGTCATACAGCGAGGCTGGCATCGGCAGGTCTACGCGCATGTGGGAAATCGATAAAGAGGGCAAAAGTGGTCATCTTGGGAATCAGTTATCGCCCGAATGTCAAGGAAACACGTTTCTCACCATCATTAGAGTTAGTTTCCATTCTAAAGAAACGCGGCGCACGTGTCACTGTGTTCGATCCAATGTTCAACGCGACAGAGATAGAGTCAATGGGGTTGGTGTCGGAGCCCAACCTACGCAGAGCCATTGAGAAAGCCGATTGCGTGATCTTGACAATCGCCCATGATGATTTCAAGAATATGGATACGATTGAACTCGCGGCTCACATGTCAAAGCAGGGTTTAGTGATAGACTGCGCGGGAATTCTCGATCCAACTAGCGTCGAAAAGAGCGGATTAGTCTATCGCGCTATAGGAAGAGGCCTGTGGACCCGTTGAAGCAACTTGGCGTTGCAGTCATCGGGACAGGTTTCTGGGGCAAGAATCACGCTCGAGTGTTAGCGCAACTCCCTTGCACTAGGTTGGTTTGTGTTTGCGATGCAAATATGGGCGCTGCAAAATCGGTTGGATCAGGGTTAGGTGTAGAGTACACAGATGACCTACAGAATGTGCTATCACGTAAGGATGTCGATGCCGTGACTATTTGTACGCCCACCATAACGCATGAGCAGATTGCCCGTCGCGCACTAATGGCGGGAAAGCACACGTTCATAGAAAAACCAATGACTAACAGCGTTACAGAAGCGCACGAATTGCTTGCTCTTGCGGAGAGCAAAAACCTCCGAGTTATGCCGGGGCATATCGAACGGTTCAATCCCGCAGTTGGTCATCTGAAGGAAATGATAGACAAGGAAGAACTCGGCAAAATCATACTCCTGTCTGCTAGACGAGTTGGTCGAAAACCGGACCGAATTAGCGATGTAGGTGTTGTTCGAGACACAGCCATACATGATATCGATCTGACGCGGTACATATTCAAGGATGAGGTGAGTTCTGTTTATGCTCGCATAGGTAGCACCAAGAACAGCAACGAAGACTACGCCGAGATTATGCTGCAGTTCAGAAATGGCGGCACAGCTTTCATCGATGCGAACTGGCTCACACTGCGGAAGATGCGTACTCTAATAGTGACGGGGAGCGATGCTACCGCACAACTGGATTACATTACGCAGGAGATGTCGGTTGAGTATTCTGAGAGAACCCTTAAGCCCGAGATCGAAAAGAGCGAGCCGTTGAAGCTCGAACTCAGTCATTTTGCTCAGTCAATTCTCAATAATCGTCCGTTTGCAGTGAACGGAGCTGACGGGATGAAGGCCGTGGCAATATGTGAGAACGTTATTCAGTCAAGTACGACCGGTCGAGCAGTCACAGTTGGTGCGACGTAGCTCAGCTCATTTATGAATGTGTCTGAAGTCCTGTATGTAGTTTGAAGCGAAAAGATCAGCACGCTTCTCGACTTGCCTATTTCTGTTGATCTGCGATGCCCTCAAGTGATGATAGAATTCATGCAGAATTACGAAGGGAACGCATAGGTACTCGCTCTTGGATACATAGATGCGTCTCTCCCTTTCCACATAGCACCCAAGGGCACGTCTGTGCCCCTTTACTGTGCCGACCCTGATCTCAGGTGGACTAACACCATAGTATTCGGACAGAAGTTTCAATGCATACTCAGGGTGGTTTGCAAGAATCAAGTCCACGATTCTTGACCTAAATTCTCTTCCTTGATTGTCCTGATCAAGCGATTTTCCGCGTGGCAAGGTTGATTCTCTAAATCCTATAAATGCGCCTGAGTCGGGCGATAGGTATGACACAAATTGAGGATCTCTTGAAATAGCAATTCTCTTGAGATTCTCCTCAATCTCTATCCATTTGACTGCAAGCGGAGTTGAAATTGGAGCAACATTCTCTAAAACCTGCTGTTGTGGTGGGGAATCTAGGTTTTACCGTTGGTTAGGGCGAGATTGATTTCTAAAGGCAGTCGCGTTCGAAAGCGTGATTGTGACCAGAAAGTTTGCGCTGTGAACGGCCATCACTTGAATGCTTGCCACTTGTTTTTTTGTGGTGATTACGGCGTCCATTGGGACTATAACCATGCGACCTCTCACGCAGTAGCCCGATACTGTGTAGAGCACATACGCTCGTAACCGCGCCGGTGACTCCGGCTGTGTCAATGTTCGGCAGTTTACCTAACAGATCGCCCATGTGCGTCATGTCTGAGCCAACAAATGACGATATTTTGATTGAAACAGATGACTGTGACATTTAGTTAGAATCATAAGCCAAAACAGTATATTTCAGTTGGTTCTTCATTTACCGAACGGATAGATTCGATTTGAAGAAGAGATTGATGGATATCTTAGCTTGCCCAATAGACAAGTTCTACCCACTGGAATTGATGGTTTTCGAGGAGAAGGAGGAGATCATTTCAGGACTCATCACCTGCCCGAAATGCAACCGCTGGTACCCAATAATCGACGAGATCCCGCACATGCTCCCTGATGACCTTCGGGAAGAAGCCGAAGACGCCGATTTTCTACACAAGTGGAAGGAGAAGATTCCGGCCAAAACCCTTCAAGAAGGTAGACCATTTAATCTCAAGACAGGAAAGTAACAACCTCTGCCAAATTCTAATATGGACAACAGCAAACGCGAGACCCTCTCCATGGTCTTGGCTAGGACCATGGTTGAAGAATGGCTATCTCCGGCTTACATGCCAATCGCAGCAGATGTGATCGCCTTTCGTTGAGCGGTATCGGTTGACTGTGCGATTGTTGGCAAGCACCCATTCAGCTCAATTCCCAGTAAGTAATTAATCCTCTGCGAACCACGTAAAACATAGAATGGGACTCGTGGAAAAGACTTATCGAGCAAAACATGAACACAAGAGGCTGGTGTCTTTGACATGGTGCTTTTTCTGAGCAGAAAGGACGTTGAAGCTGCTCTTACGATGGAAGACTCGATTGAAGCGGTTGAGAAAGCGTTCGCGGAACACGGACGGGGTTCGGTGAACATGCCGCTCAGGTCAGTCATTAGGCTAGAGAAGAACAAGGGCTCAACTCTCTTCATGCCTGCTCACATAGAGGCAATGGGCGCGATCGGAATTAAGGTGGTATCCGTTTATCCGGACAACCCGTCGAAATATAATCTGCCCACAATACTTGGCGTCGTACTTCTTACCGACGCGAAGAACGGCGATATTCTCGCCATAATGGATGGAGCCTACTTGACCGCGATGCGGACGGGGGCAGCAAGTGGAGTAGCAACCAAACACATTGCGCGAAAGAACGCAACAGTAGTGGGAGTAATAGGTACTGGCGTTCAAGGCAGAACTCAGGTCACAGCGGTTACCAAGGTTCGAACAATAGAGAAAGTGAAAGCGTACGATGTTGCACGCGATCGATGCGAACTTTTCTGCAAACAGGTTTCAAAAGAACTTGGAGTCGAAGTTATACCGGTTGACAGTGCCGAGAAGGCGGTGAGGGGTTCGGACGTCGTGATTACTGCCAGTACATCCAAGACGCCGATTCTGAAGGGAGACTGGCTGGACGAGGGGACGCATGTGAACGCTATTGGTTCTCACACCCCCGATGCACGCGAGCTTGACGCCACAGCCATTAAACGGGCAAAAGTAGTGGTTGACTCTAGAGAAGCTGCACTGAAGGAAGCGGGTGACCTAATGATTCCCATTTCTGAAGGCCTCATCACACCAGACCACATCTGTGCAGAACTGGGTGAGGTTTTGACTGGCAGGAAGGCTGCTAGAACTACCGATAAGGACATTACCATCTTCAAGTCTCAGGGATTAGCGATTCAGGATATTTCCACAGCCAGTAAGGTCTACGAGCTCGCAACGAAGAAGCGTATTGGAAAGCAACTAGTTCTATGATTGCGCTCTGGCACAGTAGTCAAGGCTCGATTGAGCAATTGCGCTCGCACGCGGGAAACTCCCGCCCATAGCCTTAGCCACGGCGCTAATCGAAATAGACAAATCTCTATCCTCTTTTGTTTTGGTGGCAACGACTTAATTCCTCACAGTCACTACAGAACCCGAGGACTTACTTGGTTTGACTAGAATAACTGTAATCGATTGTCAGACAGCGGGAATTTCGGGAGACATGCTTCTGGCCGCTTTGATCGATGCTGGTGCGGATCGACAAGCGGTCCAACATGTCTTAGATCAAATACCGCCACATTATCCCAAGTGCCGGTCGCTCACTCTCGAATCCAGAGAAGTCAAGACGCACGGATTCAGAGCGTCTCGAGTCGCGATGAAGATTGACGAAGATGCTAAAGAGACCAAAGCGGAAGAACTTCTGAGTGCTGTCCGGAAGATTGCATTTGAGTCGAGAATCAGTGAAAAGGCCGCTTCGTTTGTCAGTGGTTCTATGACAACATTGCTAGAAGCCGAAAGTAAACTGCATGGAGTCGGCCTTGGCAGTGCTCATCTACATGAGGCAGGATCCGCTGACACCCTAGCGGATATATTGGGTGTGGCAGCGGCTTGTGATAGCTTAGGTATTTTTGATGGTGTAACTCATTGCACTGCGGTTGCTGTTGGCGGAGGCATAACTGCGTTTTCCCATGGGAAATTGACGACTCCAGTCCCAGCGGTGTTGGAGATTCTCAGACAAAGCCAGATTCCAATAATAGGCGGACCAGAGCCAGTAGAATTGTCTACTCCAACGGGAGTTTGCATGCTTGTGAACCTAGTAGAGAGTGCTCTTGATACCTATCCTGCCATGATAGCGGAGAAAGTTGGCTATGGAGCGGGTGCCAGAGAGCTGCCTTCCTCTCCAAACCTGCTTAGAGTAGTCATCGGGCGGACACCAGATCATCGCTTAGGCGCTGATACCGTCCAGGTGCTTGAGACAAATCTGGACGATCTCCCTGGCGAGTTATTAGGTCACACATTGCAGCACTTGCTCGATGCCGGAGCTAGAGATGCGTGGATTACCAATGCACAGTTCAAGAAAAATCGACCGGGGCATGTCTTGCATGTACTTTGCGACCCCAAGGACGTTCCTAAGCTTGTTGAGGTCGTGATGCAGGAAACTGGAACTTTGGGTGTGAGGTATCATGAATGGAGTCGGTTCATTTTGCGAAGGGATGTGAAGAATCTCAGGGTGAGGATTGGCGAGCAGAGCTTTGATGTGAGAGTGAAGTTTGCTAGAGATCCCTCGGGTAGAATTTTTAGAGTTAAGCCGGAATTTGATGATATAGTAGCGATAGCGAAAATGCTCTCAAGGCCCGTGCGGGAGGTCTCAGATGTAGTTGCGTTCGAAATTGCAAAAGTCATGAAAGAAGGTGTCGGAGCCTAGGATGTTCGTTTTTGTCTTGAACCATCAAACTAACACCCAAGGCCCCCGCGGACATCACAGTAGTTAGAACGAGCGCCGCGCTTGTTATCATCATCAGCCAAGTAGCCACGAAAGTCTCTGCAAGGATGAATCCTATGATGATTGGAGCTAAGATTGCTCCAAACCATTTCATAATCTTTCTGGTTCTGATGCGAATATGTTTCTTGGTTACGTGGAGGAGGCACGATATGGGAAGGGAAACATACACTAGTCCGATGAGAAAGCTCGCTATAATACCGGTCGCAAAGACTGCTAGTTCGGGTTGTGATGCCAGCATAGTGTAGGATAGTGATGAGAAATGAAGAATGCCGATTAGTGGGTAAAGCGTTGTCCTGATCATCATTCTAGCGGTAGCGTGAGAATACTCGAATTGAGCTACTGCTGGGCTGAATGAGTAGTACCAGGCATTGAAGATGGTCATGAAGTTTGATCCCGCGAAAGTTTGGATTACTTGTTGATCGCGGAACGTTCTTAGAAATTCCACATCGGGCGCCAGTTCGGAGCCGAATGCGGCAGTTGCGATAAGGCATGGCGAAACTCGCACCATCAGCGTGAGTCGGTGAGTGCGCGACGGTACATTGCTTGTCCCTGTTACAGTGAGCTGATAGGTCTGTCCTGGAGTGTATCTGGTGGCAACGATTTCCATCGTTACTTGGGAGCTTCCTCCGTTAGGTTGAGACATTACTAACTGAGGTGAAAAGGTGACAGTTAGACCGGGGTCGGAGGGTGAGAAGACACCGTTGAGGGTGACATTTCCATTGAACGGCCCAATTGAAGTGATGGTCAGAGTCACATAGGTTCTGGATGCCTGCACAAGTGTGATCTCATTTGTGGTTGCTGTAAGATTGAAATCTCGAGTGACCTCCGTGATCTGTAGGACTGGCGATGGAGACAGTTGATGAATGATGCCCCCACTCGATGTACCAGTAATTATGATGGGATATGAGCCCGAAGGGGTGTCGACGCCGGATTGAATGCTGAGCGTCGTTGTATAGGGCGGAAGTCCGCTTGAAGTCGCGAAGGAGTACGTTGTTCCAGCAGGGAAACCCATAGCGGTCAAGGTCACGTTCCGCGAAGCCCCACTGATCAGAATGATCCCAATCTGCAAAGACGCAGGCTTTCCCTGAGGGGTCGTCACAGTGTTTGCACCGATGATCTGCAGTCCGAAGTCAAATGCGGGTGGTGGAGGAGATTGGACGTTAAGCGCAATCACAGACGATTTGCTCTGACCGCCGCTCGTAGCAAAGAGTGCCATTGTGTAGATCCCCGTGGGAGTCGAATTTGTGGTCGCAACTGTGAGCGTCGATGTGAATGTCGGTGTTCCTGATTGTGGTGTGAAGATGACACCGAGGTTCGATGAGGCGTTGACCAACGAAAGTTGAACCGGCAGGGGTGTTCCGCTGACCATATCGACTGATATGCTGAAGCTTGCTGACTGACCTTGGTTTACCGTACGCGCGCTTGGAGACACGGTAAGCTGGAATACGTATGGGATGCCAAGGCGTCCGATTCTATTTGCCGTGGTATTGCTCTCTGTGAACCAGATGTTCCCGGCAGAATCCACTGTGACGGAGTTGGGTCGAGCTGTCACAGTTGGCAATTGATACTCCGTCACCGCTTGGTTTGATTGATAAATGGAAACCGTCGACGCAGGCGGAGGTACCACAATCGTTGATGTTGGGACAACGCTCGTCACTGTTAAGGCTGCGGTTGCAGCAACATAGCCCGAAGAAGTCGGGCACATATTCGAGCCCGGCAGAGGAGGTATTGTGCACTGCGATCGAACGGGATTGGACCGCGTGGTAGCCAAAGAAGTTGCGTTCGTATATCCGATAATTCCTGAATTGTATTCGGTGAACCAGACAAGACCCCGGGTCGCATCTATCTTCAAACTTGTTGCCTTCACCGACCCAATATGAGGGGGAAATTGGTATTCGTGATAACCTACACCGCCACTATCAAGTACCGCTATCCTATCGCCTGAGCTAGCAGTAAAGATCACGTTCCCAGGGCTTGTAGAATCAACAGTAATGTCCATCGGTCCGTAACTGAGGCCGGGGATAACGTTGAGAGTGTTTAGGTACCAGAGGCTCAGAAGGTTGTTTGTGACCTGCAACATGCCAATAGTGTTATTCGTGGTTGCTGTGAACCAGACCAAGCGATCCGTTACGTTGTGGTAGAAACCAGTCACCGTCGGTTGAACGTAAATGCCCCATGGTTGCAGAAGAGGATTGCCGGGATTAGTGGTGGCACCTGGCAGCCTCCATTCAATCAGCTGATTGGTGCTGGGAGAAAGTCTTCCGATTGCATCTCTACCTGACTCGGCGAACCAAACGGTGTTGTTTTGCTCAACATAGATGCCCACTGGCTTGCTTCCCGCAGCCAATTGCCATTCGTAAAATGTATTGGTCTGCACGTTGAGGTATCCTATCTTGTTCGACGCGTACTCCGTGAAGAAGATTCCTGTACCATTTGTGGTAAGGTATCGAGGGCTACCTCCGCCTGGGACGCTCCATTCGGTGAAGTTATTGTTAGAGGGATCAAATCTGGCCAGTTTGTTTGTGACGTTCTCAGTGAACCAGATCTTGCCAGATGAATCCATGGTCATCCCCCAAGGTCCACTACCAATGGTGGGCACAGTCCATTCCGTAAGGGCTAACGTGGTCAAGGAAGAAACAGCGGTGGTTCGCGCCGCAGAAGGTCTACCGGTGCCTTCTTGAGTTGAGCTTGCCCATACATTATTGGGCCCGGAAAGGAGAGTCAGCATAATGACTATGATAATAAGCGAACGCCTACGTGAATCTCGTATCCGGCTGTTGAAGAGCATTTAACGCACTCGATGCGCTTCATCTGGTCCAGATAAAAGCGTTTCCAGCTTATTCATAGCGTCCAAGTGAGTATGAAGCAACGCTATTCCATTTGGGAGTGTGAATATGGCGCTTCCACGACAATTGACTGTCCCGAGAGTCGGAGTTATGAAACTCAGCTTGAGTCGCTCGTCTTTTTCTTCTCCTCTTTCACTTCAAGTGTCCGGCCGCACTTTGCGCAAAACTTTGCTTCCAGCGGATTCCTGTGTTTACATACGGGACATACGACCGTTGGGATCGTCTGCAAGGTAGTCTTTGACTTGACGAAAACAACGTCTCCGATTCTTTCAATTTCCTCGAATGGGAGCAATGCCTCTTCCTCGTCGCTGGATTCTATTATCAATGCCAGCTCGCCGTCGTCTGACCAGGCAAGGTCTTTTGAGGTTCCTATTTTCTTGGCATCACCGTCGATTACTTCCTTGCCAATAATCTCATCCCGTCTTCGCCATTGCACCAAAACCCAAACCTCATTCGAGCGTTGCGATGTAGTCGCCCTTGAGTATTTAGCGTTGCGTAGGTTAACCCACACGCCAATGGATTATGGGGTGGCCATCTTTGGATAAGGAGACCCATGCGATCAGAGTGCCCGTGCATATGGCCAACAGAGTAATCCAGACTCTACGCAAACTGAAACTTCTGGATGTCAGATTCGAATTCGGAAGATCCAATCGAACGCTCATTCTTCCAATCATTCGTGAACCATCAAAAGGTGAAATATCATCGATTTCAGGAGAAAGTGACGGCATCACGGTAGAACGAGTGAGACTTGGAGAAGCAAAGAGGAGACCGAGAAATCTCAAAGAAGCAATGGACACCGAGCTGCCTGAGGCCATCACGTCGAAATTGCCTCGCTCCTTCGATGTTATTGGAGACATAGCAATTCTCGAGCTGCCACATGAGTTCGACCAGATCGCACACTTAGTTGGGAAAGGGGTCTTAGATCTCAATCCGCATTTGCGGTTAGTGGTCAAGAAATCCGGTGATGTCTCCGGTACTTATCGGACTCGCAGCTTCGCCACAATAGCTGGAACAGGTGGCACGGAGACCATTCATCATGAATACTCCAATCTACTTCGTCTGGACATTGCCTCAGTCTACTTCAGTCCGAGATTATCCCATGAAAGAATGAGAGTAGCAAGCCAAGTGAACGAGGGAGAACATGTGATCGATCTGTTTGCTGGTGTTGGACCGTATTCGATATTGATCGCGAAGACGCAACCGAAGTCGATGATCTATTCAATCGACATAAACCCTGAAGCGTTCAGATACTTGAGAGAGAATATTCTACTGAATCATGTTGCGGACAGAGTCGTTCCGATTCTTGGCGAAGCGCGAACCATTGTGAAGGGAAGTCTGCGAAATGTCGCCAGTCGGATAATAATGAATCTACCCTCTGAATCCATCAATTTCATGGATGCAGCTCTCGATGCGATACAGGATCGTGGCGGTGTCATACATTACTATTCTTTCGCTTCACGAAATGAGACAAGAGACAGCATTATTGATTCAGTCAGGAGAGAAGTTGAACGACATGGTAAGAAGGTTCGATCTCTTCGATATGCGAGTGTTTTGAAAGAAGTCGCTCCAAACAGGATACAGATGGCTATGGATTTGGACGTGCAATAAGCGTTCAGAGTTCGACGCTTATTTCGATACGAATCTTCGTAGCTGGAGACTTCAAGGCGTCTATTAGATCTCGATTCACGTCGCAAGCAGCTTTGTCTGCGTGAATCATGAGGGTCCTATCAGACACGTACGCTGATCGTCTCCCGACAATCTCAAGCGCGTGACTCAGAGTGAGACGCCGGCTCCCTTTGCCTTCGATTGTCTCCGTCAATCCTGCCCATTCAAGTTTAACCGTAATCTTGGCTTCATCATTTCTGCAGAGGTTCCGGAATTGTGAAGACAAATCGCTCAGGCCTCGCGTTGCGCGTGTTGCTATCACGCAGTCACCCCGTCTGGTCACACTGCTCTCTCGGGTTATCTCAAATGTGGTGGGATGTCTCGCGATGATGTTTGGATGCCCGCTGGCGGATAATTCTTCAGTCACTCTCAAATCTCAGTTCTCTTGAATGTTTATTCAGCAGTAAGCCGGACTGCGAGCTTGAGGCAATTGCGAGATTTCGCTGAGTTGAGGCGGCAAGCCGTCGAAGAGCTGAGAAGAGAAGGCATACTTCGGAATCCAAACGTCATTAGGGCCATGAATAAGGTGCCTCGAGAAGAATTCCTGCAACCTGATACGCGGTCCCACGCTTACATAGATTCTCCTATATCGATTGGGTATGGTCAGACGACTAGCGCGCTTCACATGACGGCTCTATTCTGCGAATATGGTGAAATGAAGCTTGGAGAACGTGTTTTGGAGGTTGGCGGTGGATGTGGCTATATGAGCTGCGTCTATGCTGAAATGGTGGCTCCACTCGAAGAGCCCAAGGAGACTTGGGGCCATGTCTGGTCAGCCGAGATCATACATGAGTTAGCTGAGTTCGGTGAAAGGAACGTGAAACGATTAGGGTACTCCGACCGAGTGACCTTTGTTGAAGCAGATGCTTCTGAAGGGCTTCAAGGAGAAGGCCCGTTTGATCTAGTCATAGCTACAAGCGCCGCGCCTGAGGTACCACCCAGCCTGGCAGACCAGCTAAACGCCGAAGGGATTCTCCTTATCCCAGTTGGTGGTGCCATGTTCTACCAGGAGCTAGTCCGCGTAAGGAAAAAGGCTGATGGCAAGTTGCTACATGAGAACTTGGGTGGCGTTGCCTTCGTTCCAATGAAAGGAAAGAGCGGTTGGAAAAGCTAGATTCGGGTTTAGTTCACTCTTGTCTACAACTGTCAAATCGTTTAGGCCTTTCGAGTGGAGAAATTCGATATTCCTGTGGACTGCATTCTGACTTCGACAAGGTGTTATGAAACAAACCTAGTGATACCCAAGCCAGAGGGTATCTGCTGGAAAGCGGTGACGGGGGAAGTGTTCCGAACGATGCCGATTCTTAAGGAAGTGCCTGGATCTCAACCGAAATAGGATTCAAGAGTGGTCTTCGCTTTTGGTGTGCCAACCGTCGTCCGTGAAATCGCTTTCCTAACACGTTCCTCAGAAAAATCGCGCTCTCCACAGAGAAAGGCCACGATCTTCTCTTCATCTGGTTTTGACCACTTCAGAGAATAATCAGGTGTCACACTAGGGTCAAGGAAGATCTTCCTTATCCTGTGGAAGTCAGAAGACAAACTGATATCCGGTTTTCGCTGCACCAACTCTTCGAGGCCTCCGTGTTCACGTATTAGTTTGACAGCGGTTTTTGGTCCAATGCCTTTCACTCCATCAGGATTGAAGTCGGTTCCAATCAAGATCCCTACGTCTACCAGTTGCTCCCTCGTTAGCGAGAGGCCCTGCAATGCCTTCGAAAGTTCAATGATCTCTGGTTGTATCTCTACATAAGCGTCTCTCCGCGGAAGCTTTCTGCGCCCAGTAATAGCTAGGTTCTTCACCATTCTTGGAGCTCCGAAGAGTAGGGAATCATGGTCCTGCGAAGCAACTGCCCAGACGTCTCCGCGCGCGGCCATGAAGGCTGCTTGAGCTTCTCCTTCAGAAGGGGCCTGTATCCAAGCAATTCCTAGGGCGTCCAGTAACCGCTTTGCGTCTGCGACCATTGTGTCTTTGAGACTGGATGTGGCTTGAGCATATGTGCGGGCTTCCTGAATTTTGCCTTCTTTAAGCGCTTGTTCGTAGTGTACGATCGCTTCTTGTTTGACCTGTCGTCTTCTATGGATTTCCATCTCTTTCATTTCGGGAGGTCTACCGTCGAAAACGAAGGCTAGTTTGATTCCTTTCTCAATGAGGTTGGTCGTCCGGTACAGAAGACCGCTGAGGTGACTCGTTACTCTCCCGCGTCGGTCTTTGAGTGGGGTGCCGTCGGGTTGACGTATAATCGCGAGGAATTGGTAGAGGGCGTTGTAGGCGTCTACCGCTAGAACTCGGTGTGAGAGGTCGTCAAGCATAATTGATTGTGCTGGCACAATGTCTGCTAGATCAACACCCAAGCTCTAATTCAACTCGCAGAATTGTCAGGAGTAGTCGATGATCGTCCTTACAAATGTTGGCTAATTCCAGTTCATCTGAAAGTGCATAGTTTTGAAGGTACGGTTAAGGCGGGGAGCCTTCCCTGCGCTTGACGATGATCTCACGTAGGACTCCGCTAACATAGATTCGGGTTATTCTCCATTTCCCATGGACGAAGCGCTGTTCTAGAATGTGTGATCTACGAACTTCGGACTCCAATCGCAATGTCGCAGCACGTATCCGAAGCTGCCAAGTTGGATTTAGATTAGCAATTTAGCCTTCCTCAAAGCAAGGCTGGCAGGGGAGGTCCGAGAGTTCACTCAGGTCTAGGTTCGATTAGCAGTATGAGAGAAATACTATGCTGATTCATTCTTGCCGAGATTCTAAGACTAGACAATTAGGATGGTTTCTAATCCAGCATAGAAGATTGACAGGCTGTATGCAGCGACCCTATTATCGAATATTTCCAATCGATCTTTGGCGGCTCTCGTTCCAATTACGTCAGCTGAATCAATCTTGCGCTAACGCGCGCTACTGTTGAGTGATTTAAGTATCCGCGAAAGCCTCGTTTATCGATGATTCCTGCGCTTGGCCTTCTGTTTCCGATTGGTTATTAGTGATTGCGTAAGATTCCGCTAGAGCATGAGAAGCAAAGAGGTTCACCAACGTATTTGGGCTGGCTTCACCGCTCAACCTCCCCACTCTTCCCTTCAGATGTCGCCATTTCAATTGCGTCCGACCGCTCTTCGAGTTGTATATGATGCCAAGTACGTTCGACACGCGCGTGAACCTAATCTCGCGTAGTTGTCCCATCGTCTCTTTATCTTCGGCTTCAACGTACATAGTTCCTTTTTCAGAAGAACGCTCAGGATAAACCGTTTCATCTTCGTCGTATTCTAGAGGGATGTACGATTGGCATGTACTCATTATCATGAACCTTCTGAAGTCTTCGAGATCACATACAGAATCTATGCTGACCAATGCGATCCGCCTTGTTTAGGATTCGCAGAGTTGACTGTGACTGCTCTGCTGTTTGAATTTGTCGGTCATTTTCATGTCCAAAACATCGACCTACAGGTTTCACGCGCATCCAGCAATCAATTTATAACCTTGTGGAGCGTGCGTGTGAGAACCCCGAAGTGTCAATCATTGAGCGCAACAACTGTCACGAGCGAGAGAGTCATTCGAATGCCGACATGCTCCTGGTGCGCTAGAACTATACTTCCAGGAGAAGGCGCGGTGAAATTCCCGTGCCCAAGCTGCGGTGAAGTGACCATCTGGCGCTGTGAGAAATGCAGAATGTTCGGTCGCCCTTACCGTTGCGTGAAATGTGGATACTCAGGCCCGTAGAGAGTAGATATTGGTCGTAAGCCCTTTGGCGAAAGTACTCGCATCAATCAAGGTTTTCCCGACCGACGCCAACATTGACCTAGCCGCATTGAAGTCAAAGATACAGGGTTCCCTTCCTTCGGGTTCTACTATTCAAAAGTTCGAAGAAGAACCTGTTGCATTTGGCCTAGTAGCCCTGATAGCTCATGTGGTTCTCGCGGAAGATGCCGGAGGTACGATGGAGCAGGTTGAAAACGCGATCCGCGGGGTTGATTTGGTGAGTGAGATTCAGGTTCTCAGAGTTGGTAGATTCTGAGCATTTGTTACCTTAAGTAACATTTATATCGTCGCCCAGTTACCGATAGTAACATTCGGTTGGTTGCGGAAAACATGTGCAAAAGCATTCTTCATGCTGCATCATTCACGACTGTGCGTGGTAAATACGAAAGGAACTTTAATAGTAGCAGTCAAGCACTCAACAACAGCAGTCGTACTCCAAAACTGCCTCGGAGTGTGTGATTATGAGTAGTCGAGAAGCTTCTCTAAGAGTTGCGGACGCAAGACAGCGCGATGTTGGACATGGCAAGGTTCGTATTGATAATGACACTATGCAGAAACTCGGTATCACGGCAGGCGACTTTGTAGAGATACACGGAAAGAAGATGACCGTAGCTGTTGCCTGGCCGGCATACGCAGAAGATCAAGGACAAGAAATCATCAGAATGGATGGATTGATTCGAAGAAACGCAGGTGTCGCATTAAACGAGTATGTCAGCGTAAAAAAGGCTGATGTTAAGGACGCTCAGGCTATCGTCTTTGCCCCCACAGACGTCCGACTCAGCGTTGATGAAGAGTTCGTCAGTTTCGTGAAACGCCGCTTCATGGACATGCCTTTCATTGAAGGCGACATGACACTTCTCTCGATCTTCGGAAGCGCTGTACCGCTTATCGTGACGAGAACGCGCCCCCATGGCCCTGTAAGGATAACGGAAACAGCCCACGTGCAGGTTCTGAGCGAACCTACCCCTGAGAAGAAAGGCATTCCAATAGTAACATACGAGGACATCGGAGGCCTGCATGAAGAGATTCAACGTATTCGTGAGATGGTTGAACTTCCGCTCAGGCACCCTGAACTATTCCAACGATTAGGCATCGAACCACCAAGAGGCGTCTTCCTGTACGGTCCACCTGGATGTGGAAAGACACTGTTGGCCAAGGGCGTTGCGAACGAGTCCGATGCCAACTTCTACGTAATCTCCGGACCCGAGATAATGTCAAAATTCTACGGCGAATCGGAGGCAAGATTGCGAGAGATATTCCAGAAAGCCCAAGAGACCTCTCCGAGCATAATATTCATCGACGAAATGGACGCCATAGCACCAAAACGTGAAGAAGTGACTGGAGAGGTTGAGAGACGGGTGGTGGCGCAGCTTCTATCACTGATGGACGGTATGGGATCCCGCGGTAACATCATAGTTATCGGAGCAACTAATCGTCCCAACGCGATCGACCCGGCTCTGCGACGACCAGGAAGATTCGATAGAGAGATAGAGATCGGCGTTCCAGACAGAGCCGGACGATACGAGGTTCTTCAGATTCACACAAGAAACATGCCGCTCGCAGAAGACATGGACCTGAAACGCCTTGCAGACGTAACGCACGGATACACTGGCGCAGACATTGCATCACTCTGCAGGGAGGCGGCCATGAAGGCTCTTAGACGTTACATACCTGAAATCAACCTTGAAGAGGAACGCATTCCACCCGAGACCCTCGAGAAAATGGTTGTCAAAATGGAGGACTTCCTCTCCGCCTACCGAGAAATAACACCCACCGCCATGCGAGAAGTATACGTTGAAGTCCCTCAGGTTCATTGGAACGAAGTTGGGGGGCTCAACCAGGTCAAACAGGAATTGATGGAATCCGTAGAATGGCCGATCAAACGTACGGAAGTGTTCCAGAAGATGGGCATTAAACCACCAAGGGGAGTCCTACTGTACGGACCACCTGGTTGCGGCAAGACCCTACTCGCTAGGGCAGTGGCAACGGAGAGCGAAGCAAACTTCATCTCAATAAAGGGACCAGAAATCTTTTCGAAGTGGGTCGGGGAATCAGAAAAAGCGATACGCGAAGTCTTCAGGAAGGGCCGAACAGCAGCGCCCGCAATAATATTCTTCGACGAGCTAGACGCAATAGTTCCAAAGCGAGGACTAGGATACGCTGACTCCGGAGCAAGTGAACGCGTAATCAGTCAACTCCTAACCGAGATCGACGGCATAGAAAGCCTACAAAACGTCTTAGTAATAGCCGCAACAAATCGCCCAGACATCCTAGACCCAGCAGTCCTAAGACCGGGACGATTCGACAGACTGATCTACGTTCCATCCCCAGACATTGAATCGCTAAAGGAGATATTCAAGATACACACACGATCAATGCCTTTGTCCCGCGACGTTGACATGAGCGATGTCGCGCGAAAGGCACAAGGATATTCTGGTGCAGACATAGAAGCCATCTGCCGCGAGGCAGCAATGAATGCACTGAGAGAAGACGTTGACGCCACGGAGGTAACGAGACGCGACTTCGACATAGCTATGGAGAGAGTCGGTCCCAGCATAACACCAGAAGACGACGCATGGTACCAGAAATTCTCCAAGCGCCTCAGAAGAGAGCGAGCAGCGGCTCCCACACCCGTAGCCTAGAATAGATCAGTGGTTACTGAAAATTGGAGAAAGTATGGGGCCCACGCCCGCTCCAGCTCCTCGTATTAGATGTGATAGGACGAAAAGGACCACTTACTGACGACGAGCTATTACGTGAAATACGAAACGGCAAAGAAGAGCTCAGCTTCAGAGAACTCAACGGAATTCTCATGAAACTCGAAGTCAACGGATTGGTCAGGGTATCGCGACAAATGAAAGGGAAACGCCGCGTGGAACTTGCGGAACAGCATACACGAGAGTAATCACATCGACCTCGATTCGCCATAGCCCAGTTCTCAAGATTTGTGAAGTACCATCTTGCCAGATGATGCAGTCGACATAGCCATCGTTGGATGCGGCGTCAGCGGAGCGACAGCTGCACTCGCAGCCGCAGAGAACGGCGCCAAGGTCTCGATCTTCGAAGAGCACTCACGCGTGGGAGAGCCCTCGCACTGCTCTGGCCACGTCGGGATTATGGCATTCAGGAAATTCAGCCCAGAAATCCCTTCGCGAATCATTGAAAACCAAATCAAAGGTGCTGTACTACACTCACCTAGCGGAGACCAACTGACCCTCTGTAGGTCACAACCCGTCACTTGGGTTCTGAACAGAGCCGAATTTGACCAGTATCTAGCTTCCCTAGCCACAGACAAGGGAGCTGAGCTCCATTTGAACTCGCGCGTTGAAGGTTTCACGCGTTCATCAGATGGGGGATTCGAACTCAGGATTGGAGGGCGCGCGAGAGCAGACATCTCGTGTAGGCTGATGATTGATGCGGGAGGGTGTGGCGCGCCAATTTCAAAGTACGCAACTCCTCCAATGCCCAGCAGGAGAATGCTGGTGAACTCCGCGCAAGTCAACGTTGAAGGTCTGACAGATGTTGATGAGGATTTGGTTGAAGTTTATTTCGGCCAGCGCTATGCCCCCGGCTTCTTTGGATGGATCATACCACGCCGGGATGGTTCAGCGAAGGTTGGAATAGCCGCGGGCGGACGAGTTAACGTTCACCGATGCCTTGAACGATTTGTGAAGAAACATCCCATAGTATCATCCAAACTGCACCGAGCAAGGTTCCTCACGAAACCGATGTATCATCCGATACCCGTTGACGGAGCCAAGCAGCGCACCTACGCTGACGGTATACTGATGGTTGGAGATGCGGCTTCGCAAGTCAAACCCACCACGGGCGGTGGAATCGTTTTCAGTTTGATATGTGGGAAGATTGCCGGAAAGACTGCGTCAGATGCAGTTGTTCTTGGAGACAATTCCGCCACAAACCTGCGCAGTTACGAAAGATCATGGCGCGCACTTCTGGGATTCGATTTAACGGCGATGAGTTGGTTGAGGAAGCTCCTCTACAGGCTGCCAGATCAGCGATTAGATAAAATCTTCAGCACTTTCAGAGAGCTCCGCGTCGATGATATCCTCAACCGAACAGCCGACATAGACTTCCAAGGCAAAACTCTGTTGTCTCTCGGCCGAGATCCCAGACTGGTTCTCGCATTACTCTGCGCATTTATCCTATCCGTTCCGTCATTGCTGCATTCGAATGGTGTTAGCGGTCAGAGATAGCACATCATTGTAAGGGCTTTGGAGTTGCTTGTCGCTGATACATTATTGATGTGGAGATTGGGTTAAGTCAGTTCTTGGCCAGTTGCTTGATGGCATCTGTTAGTGCAGGAATAGCCTCGTATAGGTCGGCGACGAGGCCGTAGTCACTGAATTCGAATATCGGTGCCTTGGGATCATTGTTGATTGCCACGATTATTCGGCTACTTCTTATCCCTGTGAGGTGTTGTATCTGTCCTGAGATACCGAACGCGAAGTACAACTTTGGACTTACTTTCTGACCGGAAAGACCGATGTACTGTTCCTCGGGTAACCAACTCAAGTCTTCCGCTATTGGGCGAGAGCAACCGATCGCCGCGTTCAGAACATGGGCGAAGTTCTCGATTATCGATATGTCCTCTTTCCTTTTGACGCCGCGTCCAAAGGAAACGATGACCTGCGCGTCGGCCAACTTCACCCCTTTGGTTGTCTTTGGTTTTGTTTCCAAGAGCTTCGTGCTCGGAGGTTTGATTTTCGGTTGCAGCTTGATGATCTCACCTTTTCTGGAGGGATCTGCTGGGAGAGCGGAAAACAAGCCTTTCGGGATCGTTGCGATCTGAGGTTTTGCTCGAGATATCTGTGTCTCAACGATGTTCCCACCCCAAGCCACTCTGTCCATCAGTACGTATTTCTTTTCAGCATCAAGCGCCAATCTTGTCGCTTCAGTCACGCACCCTGTCTTTATGCGTTCGGCTAAACGTGGTGCAAACTCTAACCCGTTTCGAGTGGCGCCGATCAGCAGCACGTCGGGTTTGTGTTGATTTATGAGTTCAGATAGCGCGTCAGTGTATGTATCAACTTGAAACGCATTCAGTAACGGATCTTCTAGGGAGATGACTTTGTCTGCGCCATGCTGAATGCATCGCTCACTCTCTTGATTTGGCCCCGTCAGGACAACTGTAAGTTCGGTTCCGAGTTCCTCTGCAAGCGTCCGTCCTTTTCCTAGTAGCTCTAGGGTTAGCGGGGGAAGGTCGGAGAAGACCCAGACGCCTTTGTGTTCTTCCGACATTTCAGCTCGCCTTCAGAACTCCCTCTTGAAGTAGAGCTTTGACAAGTTTGGGCGCTGTCTCCTTGATGTCGCCTTGAAGTAGGACACGTTTTCTCTCCCCCGCAGATATTGAACTTCGAAGTATCTCAATCAATGCTCCACTGTGGCCTAGCTCATCGGGACTCAGACTGAGGTCTGCGGCAGTCCAAGTGTTTGTAGGTTTCTTCGAGGCCGCCATTATGGACATAAGGGTGGGAAGTCTCGGCTCGTTTATTTCTCTCACAACAGTAATCATGCACGGAAGTTTTCCTTCGACGATTTGGCGTTCGTTCTCCAGATCCCGTTCGACCGTAACCTTACCACCTTCGAAAGTGATTCTTGTTGCATAGGTGATCTGTGGCAGATTGCACATTTCTGCAAGTCTCGGTCCGACTTGGAATGCGAAGAGATCCTCTGAGTAGGCGCCACACAGTATCAAATCGAAATCAACTACCTTTGTCACAGCTGCAGCGAGAACGTTGGCGGTTGCATGGGCGTCTGAACCTTCAAAGAGAGGGTCGGTCAAGACGCATGCTTCGTCTGCCCCCATCGCCAAGGCCTCTCTGAGCGCTTCTTTGGCCTGCGCGCTTCCCATACTAATGGCTGTGATCTTGCCGCCATGCTTTTCCTTGATGCGAACAGCTTCCTCGATAGCGTTCTTGTCGGTTTCACTGATTACCTGTGGGACGCCTTGGGTCACTAGGGTCTTCGTGGCCTTGTCCACTTTCAGATCCGCGCTTTGCAAAACCTGCTTAACCAATACTATGATCTTGACCATCCGCCGTCACCTTGAACTCTTTCTTGCAATACAGTCTTATGTAATAAGACTACGAGGATTCGATTAACTCGGCCACGAGTTCTGCAATGTCCTTAACTCCAGATTGTTCTGCGCCTAAGGCTACGGCTGCGTCTTCCAACATTGATGTGCAAAATGGGCAAGCGGTAGCCAACACGTCAACTTTCAATTGCTGTGCTTCCTCGTAGCGTATTACGTTCACCTTCTTCTTCTGAGCCACATCGTACCAGAAGTTGGCTCCTCCCGCGCCACAGCAGAAGCTATGATCCTTTGAGCGCTGCATCTCCTTCAACATTATCGGGCCCAGTGACTTTACTACGTCTCTGGGCGAGGCGTAGATCCCGTTGTATCTTCCAAGGTAGCATGGATCATGGAACGTGACGACCTTCCCAGCTACCTTTCTCATCCTCAGTCTCCCGCTCTCTATGAGTTGGGCTATGAATTGAGAATGGTGAATAACTTGCAGGTTCACTCCAAACTCGGGATATTCATTCTTGAACGTGTTGAAGCAGTGTGGACATTGTGTGAGGATCAACTTGACGTTATACTTCTTGAAGAGTTCCACGAGTTCTAGGGCTGACTGCTGAAAACGACCCTCCTCACCCACTCGCCTGGCGACTTCACAATTACATTTTTCTTCGTTGCCCAGAATCGCGAATCGAACATTTGCTGCCTTGAGAATCTTTACTATCGCTTTGGAAACGTTCTGGTTCCTAGGGTCGTAGGACCCCGAGCACCCAACCCAATAGAGTACTTCGAAGTCCGGTAGATCCTTCACCGTCTTGACGTCAAGTCCTTCAGCCCACTTCATCCGATCCGCTTGAGGAAGACCATATGGATTTGCAGAATTGTTCAAGTTGTTGAGTAGATCTCGCTTTCCTCGCTCAAGTTTGCCTTCGGTCACCAGATGCCTTCTCATGTCAACAATTGCGTCGATATGGTCGATGAGCACTGGGCACTCATTCACGCATGCCCTGCATGTTGTGCACGCCCAAAGCTCCTCTTGATCAACGACGCCACCAATGAGCTGCGCACTCCCTCCATCAGTTTGCTGACGTGTCAGCATGGCATTTCTCAGTTTGAGGATGAGGTGCATCGGAGAAAGCAGTGTCCCAGCTGCTGTTGCCGGGCATTCATTAGTGCAGCGTCCACAAGACGTACACGAATCAAAGGAGAGTCTCTGATGCCAGGAGAAGTCAGTGATAGCTGCCGCTCCAATTTTGACATCAAAGTTCCCCGAGGCCAGCAATTGCTTCAGATCGAAAGGCATGCTGAGTTGGCCTTTGGGTCGGATGTCAACAAAGAGAGCGTTCAGTGGTGAAGTGATAACGTGGAACAGTTTTGTGTAGGGTATGCTGGCTACTGCAGCGAATGCTAGAAGGGCATGGAACCACCACAATCCTTGGTAAATGGAAGCCAGTTGAACAACTAGACCCCTCGCTTGCAATAGGCGAGCTAACTCATAGCCAACGAATGACCAAGGTGCCCAAGGCGGCTTGTCAACTGCCAACCGAATAGCCTCCATCAAATAGCCCGTCAATAGGATAACCAAAAGCGTCGCAAGGATGTAGACATCGTCACTTGTAGTGGGGAGATTCTTGGATCTCGACACGGTTCTCCTATAGATGGCCAAAACGAGGCCGGCCATGGCTACGAGTCCGAAAGCATCTAGGAATAATTCGAAGAATAGATAGAAATCTCCCACCAGAAATTCTCGACGGAAGACGACGTCCCAGAAATCAACGTTGAGCATGACCAACGTGGTACCAATCAACAGTACAATAGTCCCAGAATAGATTAGCAAATGTATCAGGCCGGGGAAACGCTTTCTGAGAACTTTCTTCTGGGCAAAGGCATTAACAACCGACCTACGGATCCTGTCTGTTATGTGATCAAGTCGCGGAGGGGGGCTTCCTCGGAAATAGATGCGAACTCGTCTGTAGACTCCGTAAAGAAATACAGCGGCGAAGCCTGAGAGGACCGCATACATGATCAGAGCGGTCAGAGCTGGCATCAGGTCGTACGTTATTCGGTGCGGATCAGTCAAACGCGGAATCCCGTTAGCCACGAATCCTAATATGGTAAAAGAGGTTTCGCGTATACACCGACATTGAACATACAGACGCCTTGTGAGCAGTAATAATTGTGAAGGGAAATTCAAGTTGAGGACCATCAAAGTAGTTCAGTACGGGCTTGGACCGATTGGTCTTGGGATCTTTGAGACGTTTCTCTCAAGACCATGGGTACAATTAGTGGGTGCAATAGACACCGACCGAAGCAAAGTGGGAAAGGATGCGGGATTGCTTCTTGAAACTCCAAGAAAGATTGGCGTGGGAGTGAGTGACAAGGCAACGCCCGCCATAATCGCGAACGCACTACCTAAAATCAAACGTCTAGAACCCGGACTTAGAACAATGCTGGATTTGCCACCAATTTCGCCATGCCTTGGCATCACAGAGAACGATCGGTCTGTTATTCTGAAGACATTCTGAACATCGAAGCAACTCTATTATTATGAACGCGGGGGGTTGATTTTTCGACCCGTCGTTCAAACCCAGAACCTGTTCGCGAGTTGCTACAGAAGATACGCGCAAGTTTGCTTGATGTATGTAACAATGATGCGTTGAACATTGCAAAACTTTGCAGGGATGGCACCTAAAACACCAAAATGTCCACGATCCTACTTCGTGATTGATGAAAAATGGAGCTAGCTACACCGTTCGTCAAATGTTCATATTGTGGTCAGATAATTCCTCGTCAATCCCCTTACTGCCCACTATGTCAACGGAAATTCCTGTTCGCAGGTTTGGGCCTATAGGACTGCGCTTGGTCCACGGATAGGTTTCGACCTAGGGGTATCGTCTTCATACGTTTGGGTATGTTGACTATTTATAGTGGCGTTTCTGGCTATTTTTCCCGTGCTTCTACAGTAATTTCCTTCTGTTCTTCCAAGTAACCGAGCGCGTCGATCGCAGCTTTTGATCCTTCGCCAGCAGCTGTCACTGCTTGGCGGTACTTATGATCGTGCACATCGCCAGCAACGAAGACACCCTTTACGCTTGTGTGAGTATCACGAGTTGATATGATGTATCCTTTCTCGTCTAGCTCTATATGACCTTGGAAAACCTTCGTGTTCGGTTGAAATCCTATCGCTACGAAGACTCCGTCGCTTGGAATCATCGAGATCTCGCCAGTCTTCGTGTTCTTGATTTTGACTCCTTCCACTTTCTCCTTTCCGAGGATGTCCTCGATCACTGAATTCCAAACGAATCGTATCTTCTTGTTATTCATCGCTCTTTTCTGCATGATCTTGCTTCCCCTGAGTTGGTCACGTCTATGAATCACAAGTACCTCCGTAGCATATTTGGTTAGGAAAAGTGCTTCTTCCAGAGCCGTGTCGCCTCCACCCACCACGACGACTCTCTTTTCTCTGAAGAAGTAACCATCGCACGTCGCGCAACTCGAAACTCCTCGGCCTCGCAGTTTCTCTTCAGAGTGAAGGCCGAGCCATTTGGCCGATGAACCTGTGGCGATTATTACCGCATTCGCAGTATACTGATGTCCACCCGCTGTTACGTGCAGTGGTCTGTGGGAAAAGCTCACGGACTCCACATCCTCATCCAGCATCTCGGCGCCGAATCGTTCCGCTTGTTTCCGCATCTCTTGCATTAGATCCGGTCCTTGAACGCCATCCGAGAAACCGGGAAAGTTCTCAACGCCGCTAGTGAGCATCAATTGCCCGCCAGGAAGTCTTCCGCCGATTACGAGTGTTTTGACCAGTGCTCGACCAGCGTATGTTGCGGCGGTCAATCCAGCCGGTCCTGAACCAATGATTATGATATCATATAGTGGATTCTGATTCTCGGTTTTGTCCATACCTAGCCTCAAACTCTTTCCAATCTCAACGAGCGCTAAGGAAGAGTCCGTTTGCCTTTATTCCATACGCTTGACATATCAAACTGAGAATCAAGAGTTCAAGATAGACTGTTGGGAAAGGCACCTCTCGGTTTTTCATCACTGAAATTTTCATCGGATTTTTCAGGGTTCCTTACGGTACTTGCCTCGTCGAAGCACTCGATCTGAAGTACCAATGAATATTACCAAAGTGCCTGATAGCATGTTGAAGATTCGCTGCCTGTGTTCACTCGAAGGATGATGAGTCCCCCCAATCAGGCAATCAAAGAACAAGAGCAAAGGGTTCGATTTGCCGATGCTCTGAATTGCAGATGCCTTTAGGCTGGCACCTCTTCCCTTGAGGTCAACAAGTCGAACATTCAGTAATAATTGGCCTATAGATCGACCGAAGTACCATTCTGAGAGCGTGAAGTAAACGAAGAAAATCAGGATTGACAAGGGAGACCAAAGCGAAAGATCGGTTCCGGGAGTCTTCGGTAGCAGGAAAGCGGGAATGAATCTGATCTCTATCGCTTCAAGCTGGAAGTAGCCAAGCATTAGAATGATGATCACATAGTCCACAAACCATGCTATGAATCGTCTGCCCCAATTTGCAAGCACAATTTGGGTCGCCCCGTTATCCTTCATGTCTAGGCCAACGACCCAAAACCTGAGTTCAACTGACTCGACAACCTATTTTTGCGATGCTCTGCGGTGAGATGCAAGCTCTCCCATGAACCACGAAGAAGAGCAAAATGTATACCTCGTTATTTCTTGGCGTTACGGGAATAATGATTAAGCTTTTGGAGCTATGACGTGTGTTCCCGTCTTCCCATCTAATGCTTCAATCAAGCCCCCGAGTTTGGCAATAATGGCGCGATCACCGCCACTTTCCACGAATCTTATGGCAGCTTCAACCTTTGGAGCCATACTCCCTTCCTTGAACTGCCCTTCTTCCAGGTAATTTCGAAGTCGTCCCGTGGTTGTCTCGGTTAACAACTCTTGCTTCGGTGTTCCGTAGTCTATGTAAGCGCCTTCAACATCTGTGAGCATGATGAACATGTGCGCTCCTATGAGTGTTGCCAGGCGTTGGCCTGCGAGATCCTTATCAATGACCGCTTCAACTCCGGATGCATGATTTCTTTCTTCGATGATAGGGATTCCGCCACCGCCACATGCGACAACAATGAATCCGTTATCCACAAGGGCTCGAATTGCGAAGCGTTCAGCGATTATCTTCGGGTCGGGCGACGGAACAATCCGTCGGTATCCGCGTCCTGCGTCTTCTCTGATAATCAAATCAGGTTTCTGTTCTATGAGGCGTGCCATCTCCTCTTTTGAGTAGAATGGACCGATTGGTTTTGTTGGATTGCGAAATGCCATGTCGTGTTTATCTACGATAACGCGGGTTATGATGGAGACTACATACTTGTCGATTCCTCGGGACTTCAGCTCGTTTCTGAGGGCCTGCTGCATCATATATCCAATGAATCCCTGTGTCTCAGCTCCACAAGCGTCAAGAGGAAAGGGTGGGACAATTGCTTTCGCAGCTTCATGTCTTAGAAGTGTCGCTCCAACTTGTGGGCCATTCCCGTGTGTCAGCACAACTTTGTATCTCCGCTCGACTAAATCTGCAATGTTTGCGACCGTCGTTCTCACGTTACCATACTGTTCATCGAATGTACCTCTCTGTCCGCGTTGTAGGAGTGCATTTCCTCCGAGAGCTATCACGATTAGTTTCTCGGACAATATTTTCACATCTCGCAACGACGAAGAGTGTTGCCTCTACAATGCTCTTATGGACTTTGGTCAGTTCGACGTGGAAACACTCTTTAGTGCATACCTTTCAACTTGAAAACGGTGTAATTGCGTCAAATGTCGAAAGTCGAATTAGCGGGCAGGGATCTCATTACTACTCAAGACTGGTCCAACGAGGAAATTAGTGCCACATTGCGGTTAGCCCGAGATTTGAAAGTGAAGTATCACCGGAACCGTGTGCCACCGCTACTCAAGAACAAGACCTTCTTCATGCTATTCTACGCACCATCAACAAGAACTAGAGCCGCCTTTGAGGCGGGCATGACGTATCTGGACGGGCATGCTCAGTACATCGATGTCTCCACCACTAGGTTGGGTTCTGGGGAAGCCGCGAAAGATGTGGCAAAGATGTACGAGAAATACGGTCACGGATTAGGGATTCGAATACTTGATTCAGCGATCGACTACGTTTACGGCGCTGGCGTTGCTATGGTACGCGAGTACGCGAGGCACTCTGAGATTCCAGTGATAAACATGGCATGCTGCACGTATCACCCAACACAAGGCCTAGCCGACATCATGACTGCTCAAGAAGCTCTTGGAAAGGTGAAAGGAAAGAAGTACGTGATAATGTGGGGCTACTCCAAAAGCTTCCGCGGACGATGCAGCATCCAAGAAGAGGCTCTAATCATGCCAAGATTCGGAATGGATGTTGTCCTAGCCCATCCTCCAAGCTTTGAGATCGATTCGAAGATCGTTGACACCGCAAGATCAAACGCGCAGGCCGCAGGCGCGCACTTCGAAGTCTCCAACGACCTGAACTCAGCTCTAGAAGGGGCACACGCGGTGTTCCCAAGGAATTGGGCATCCAACGAGCTTTTGACCGTTGGCGCGAGCAAGTTCGGAAAGGACCGTGAGGCGGAGTTGCATGAGAAATATCATGATTGGACCTTGAACATGGAACTGCTTGACAGGATGGATCGGAAAGCCATTGTCACTCATGTTCTGCCCGTTCTTAGAGGTGAAGAAGCAACAGACGATGTTCTGGATGGTTCGCACTCCGTCATATACTCGCAGGCGGAAAATGGATTGTATACTAAGATGGCTGTCTTGGCTTTGACGATGGGCCGTAAAACTCGCCACCGATGATTCCCACCAAACCTATCGCTTCAGCCTTCGGTGACAGCGGCCGTTGAATCATGAATCCAGCGCCTTAACTTGCAGTCCACTTCGTCACGACGTCAAGTCCTGCTCTTTTAAGAAGGTTGGTCGCTCTGCGATCAGCCTCTTGGATTATTCGTTCTTCTTCTAGGGTCTTGACGACTCGGTCTTCCATTATGATCTTGCCGTCTATGATCACCGTTCTGACATCCGGACCCTCCGCAGCGTAGACCAGATCGGACACGGGATTGAGAGTGGGTACTAGGTGCGGTTGTCTGAGCGAAACGAGGATCAGATCCGCTTTCTTGCCAACTTCTATTGAACCAATATCGCGCTCTAGCCCCAATGCTTTCGCGCCGTTCAATGTAGCCGTCTCAAGTACTGTTTCCGCGTTCATTACGAGTGGGTCAAGTAGCCTGACCTTTTGTAGGAGCGATGCGGTCTTCATTTCGCGGATCATGTCGTAACAATTGTTGCTTGGGCCGCCATCGCAGCCTAAGGCCACATTTACTCCGTTTTTCATCATTTCAGGTAACTTTGCGATTCCGGATGCGAGTTTCATGTTTGAGGAGGGGCAGTGAGCTACACTAGCTCGCTTGTTAGCCAGAATCTGCCATTCTTTTTCCGTGAGCCAGACTCCGTGCGCGAAAACGATGTTGGGTCCGACTAAGCCTACTTCGTCCATGAATTCGGCGGGCATCTTGCCGAACTGTTTCTGTGTATATTGCACATCATCTCGTACTTCACTCAAATGCATCGTGACCCCTGTTGCTAACCTGTTAGCTCCTTCCGCGATCTGTTTGTACAGTTCTGGGGTGCAGCCGCCTAGCGATCTTGCGCCGTACCAGACTTTGATTCTTCCATTTGCTTGATCGTTCCAACGTTTGAAATAGGAGTCAACTTCACGAAGGCAAGTCTGCGGGTCCTCGATCATTCCCGGATGCATAATGCTCGCTTCGTTTCCGTACCCTGGCAGTCCCATCACCGTCTTCGATAGAATTCCACGCATGCCGGCGCTTTGTAGACTCTGCGCGATGCCGTCAAAACCGTAACGTGAATGCAGGAGGCTTTCAAGGAAGGTTGTTGTTCCGGATTTGATCATCTCGAGCATACACAGTTCTGCGCTGGCTTTTCCATCATCTGTGTCAAAGTTACCTTGCAGCGGCCAGACGTACTTTCGCAGCCAGTCGATAAGCGATGTATCGTCTGCGCATCCCCGAATGAGCGCTTGAGCAAGGTGAATATGAGTATCTATCAAACCCGGAAGGACGATCATACCACTCGCATCAATATCAAATTCAACTCCAGGTGGCCTCCGGAGCGTACCTGCCTCACCAACGTACTCAATTCGATCGTCCTGGATCAGAACTGCTCCATCTTTGATTACGCGCCGATTCCTATCCAGTGTTACAATAATTCCACCTGAGACAAGGATCGAAGTCACATTATCTCCTCCAAATCTCAACAAGCAAAAGAGACGAAATGCATTCCTTCACCTTACTGGAAACATATGATAAAAGCAATTGCACGCAGGAATCGACCTCCAGAGCAGCAAGACAGTGTTGCAGGAGGTTTGTACGTCAAGTCATTTGTTATCGACGCATTTTGAACCGGAATGTGAGGATGGGTCATCAAGGTTTGTGTCGCAAGTTATATCTACTACAAAGCCGCCAGTCCCCAAATCGGAGTTGAAATCAAGCGAAACAAAAGGATTGGTTCCAAATGCGATTCATGCTGCAGACCAGCTGGGCCTTTGGATTCCGAAAAGCTCTCCGAACGAGCTTTCTTGACGGAGTTTCTTGGCTGGAACTTTCGTGGGGTTTCGCAGGAAACTTAAACAAAATCCCGTCAACCCACCCTGCTGGAATATTCTATCTCCCAGCAGACTTCCAGCGAACGGGATCATGAAGCGAACGAGTTACGGAAAGGAGGTGTGAAAGGTAGAACCGAAAATTCCGGGTAATACAGGGCCAAGAATGGAAGACGTATCAACGACAAAGAAAGGATGGACCATCGGGAGCTGCAACCGACTTGAATGGTTGTGGATGGTTGCAATAATAGCTGTCGGCGGTGTCGCTAAGGGATACTGGGGATCAGTGCGATTCATCACGGAGGCTCTCTTCGGACCATTCTCTACGGCTGTCCTCGGAGGATTCTTCTATATCTGGGGAATACTCGCCGCGTTTTCCATCAGGAAGTTTGGCGCCAGCACATTGACCATGACAGTTGGTGCATACATTGAACTACTCGCCGGCAATCCATTCGGGCAGATGGTCTACGTCTACGACTTTCTGGAAGGATTGTGCGCCGACATAGCTTTCTTGCTCTTTAGATACAAACTGCCTACCAACCAAACAAAAGCCGTACTAGTAGCAGGCCTAGTCGGCGTTATCACGAGATTGCTGTACTGGCCTGAACAGATAGCATTCTTCGGCTACATCAAACAACCGCCACTCACTCTAGCGTGGCTGATAGGTAGCTCAGCGGTGGCATGCTTCTTCTGGGGAGTCGCCACTCTTAGCATCTACAAAGCCCTCGTCCGACTGCATCTAGTTCCATTCATTCCACCAGACCAAATGCCAGCTGAATCACAAGCCAAAATCTCCTGACCCGCCTTTTTGCCATCACATTCCATTTCGAATGGAAAAGTCCTCTATTCTCTTTGTCGAGGAGCAGATCTTGCCCAAATGAAGCAAGATCCGCCTGAAAGGCTAATGCCAGTAATGTGATGGGGCAACGCCTGAAAGAGAATCAGATAAGAAAAGAGCATGGATAGGAAAAAGACAATTGGCATTGCTGCAAATCGAAGATCTATGGTACCAATACCCCTTGGCAACGAAAGCTGTGCTTAGAGGTGTGAATCTCACAGTCAATGAAGGAGAATTCTTAGTCCTTCTCGGTCCGAGCGGATGCGGAAAATCGACCCTTGCTCTGACAGCCAATGGTATCGTGCCAAATCAGATAGGCGGGAAGATAGCCGGCACAGTCGAGATCGATGGCATGAACACAAGGCAGCACGCGGTCGGAGAACTCGCACGGAAGGTTGGCATAGTGTTTCAAAACCCAGACGCGCAGATAATCCATTTGCACGTCGAGGATGAAGTTGCCTTTCCAATGCAGAATCTTCTCGTCCAACCACAAGTGATGAGAGAAAAAATCAACGAAATGTTGGAAGTAGTCGGTATGTCGAGATTTAAGAAATCTCTGACGACCACTCTTTCCGGCGGCCAGAAGCAGCGTCTATCGATCGCGACTGCACTAACAATGGATCCTAAGCTTCTGATCTTAGACGAACCCACGGTCCACTTGGATCCAAAGGGCGCAGAAGAGGTGATCGATACCATTGTCCAACTTAACAGGGAGCAGAACATTGCAATATTGCTTATCGAACACAAGTTGGATGAGATAATTCAAGTCGCTGACAGAATCGCTGTCATGGATGAAGGTGTGGTTGTTGCCGATGGAGATCCGAGAGAGCTGCTGCTCAACAAGGCGAACTACATAATGAATGATCTCGGTCTTTTCATACCTCAGGTCACGGAAGTCGCAAACTTTGCGGTCACGAGAGGTTACACTTTTGCCTCTGCCCCGCTTTCAGTCGAGGATTTTCCAACCAACACCATCAAACTGAGGAGGGATGGGTTTGCAGGGGGCCAAAACCATCAAGGAAACGTTGCTGGTCGTAGAGCTGTTATCGAGATAAGAGGTGTATCATTCAAGTATCCAATCGGTACCAAAGCGTTAGACAATATTTCTCTGGATGTTCAGGAGGGAGAGATCGCTGCGTTGCTGGGATCGAACGGTAGCGGAAAGACAACCCTCGCCAAGATCCTCATCGGGCTTCTGAAACCAACGCAGGGCAACGTGACGATTAGGGGCGATAACTCGGTGTACGATGTTTCAAAAACGAGTCCGAAAGTGTTGTCACGTTTCATAGGATTTTCTTTCCAGAATCCTGAGAACCAGTTCGTGACGGAAAGAGTGTTCGACGAGGTCGCATTCGGGCTGAGGATAATGAACAACATTAGCGAGGATGAAATAAAGAGGAGAACAATGGGCATTATCGAGAAGTTCGGATTGGTGGAGTTCATTGACGAACATCCGCTGAACCTGAGCATGGGACAGAAACGCAGATTGAGCATTGCAACGATGCTCGTCCTCGAACCAAGAATGATAATATTCGACGAACCCATGACGGGTCAAGACAAGAAAAGGACGGACTTCATCATCAAGCTGATTCAGGACCTGCAGGGCAAAGGCACAACTTCAATATTCATAACACATGACATGCACTTTGTCGCAAACATAGCAACTCATGCAATAGTCCTGAACGAAGGAAAAGTGGCTTTCCAGGGCTCTCCGGAAAAACTCTTTAACTCACCAGAAATTCTATCGCAAAACTCTTTGACAGATCCAGTAGTGCATAAATTAGCCATGAAATTTGACGGCCAATTCAGTTCAATAATCACGGTAAAAGAATTCTGCGATGTCATGGAGGCTGAGCAATGAGTGTACTGCAATACATCGATGGAAACAGTTTCTTCCATCGGATGGATCCAACGATAAAATTCATTTGGACTTTCGTGATTTCCTTCCTTGCCTTCGCAGTCATGAATCCTTTCTTCTTGGCAATTCTCTTCGTAGTGCAAATGCTCATAATTAGAATCCTGGCAGGGCTTCCTTTCAGATCCCTCGGAAAGAGAGCTTGGATAGCCTTCGGCCCAGCGCTGATGTTCTTCGTCTTCTACACCTTCCTATACCCAGAAGGGAAGGGGGTCTTGTTGGACCTAGGAATAGTCAAGATCACTGTGGAAGGCATGATGTATGGTGCGGCTATAGGATTGCGATTTCCAGTATCTGTCCTGATGGCAATAGTCTTCGTCCTAACAACAGACTCCAGAAAATTCGTATACAGTTTGATACAGGTTCTCAAGATACCTCCGAAGTACGCGTACGTTCTTATGGTTGCGTTGCGAACGTTTCCGCTTGCCGAAGAAGAGTTTCATAACATCATCGACGCGCAGACGATACGAGGAATGGACGCGCACGCGAAAGGAATCAAGAAGAGGATCGAGAGAATACGGCTTATAATAATTCCGTTGATGGCACGAATCTTCAAAGGCAATCTTGAGCAGATGGCCATGGCTATGGACAGTCGAGCGTTCGAAGCCTACGACAGGATGACTTTCATTGAAGAATGCAAACCCTCGAAATGGGATATCACCTTCCTCGCGCTGTGGGTAGTGATTTTCGTAGTAGTCATAGCGGCGGGCATAGGCAGCTTCGGCGCGTTCATGAACACGTACACCCCTTGGAAGGACTGACTTGATCAAATCCTTTCTTCTAACCAATAATTGTTGAGAGGCCAGAAGAATGGTATTCTCGAAGAATTTCAAAACCAGATTGCACGCGATGAGAAATACGACGGGCAGGCAGAAATATGCAGACACAGTGCTCGTCAACGGACACATAGTCAACGTGGATGCTGGAAAAATCGAGCGGGCAGATGTTGCAATAGTTGGACCAAGGATCTCGCGGGTTGGATCCGTGTCCGACCTCATAGGCCCTAACACGAAGGTCATTGAGATCAGCGGTATGCTCTGCCCTGGATTCATTGACGCCCACTATCACATAGATGACTCCCTGCTTCCCCCTTCAATCCACGCTCGACTTGCTGTGCCGCATGGGACACTGGTCATCATAGAAGATCCACATGAAATCGCAAACGCCGCTGGCCCCCGTGCGGTCGAGTATTTCATCCAAGACTGTGAAAATGCGCTCGGAAAGATCTTCATAGTCATCCCCTCCTCCGTCCCATCAGTGCCTTCCTTGGAGACTACTCCCGCGATAACGGCGCGGCACGCGAAGAAGTGGATCAAGCGCAACAACGTTATCGGGCTTGCAGAAGTCATGGACGATGCCGGAGTCATCTCAGAGGGAAACGGAAACGTGCTGGAGATGATCAATATCGCTCTCGATGAGAGGAAGATCGTGGACGGGCACTTCTCGAACTGCGAAGGCGACAGGTTACAAGCGTACGTAGCCGCAGGCATTTCCACAGACCATCAGTGCTCCACGCCGGAGAAGGTTGCGGAACTGATCAAGAGGGGGGCGTGGGCAATTCTGAACGGCGGGAGAATTATGTTTGAGAAGGACGGCGGCAAACACACACTGCTGGATACGGTTGTCGAGGAAGGAATCGACTTCGGGCACGTAATGCTTTGCACTGATGACAGGCATGCGGGCGACATAAAGAAGGTCGGATTGATGGACTACAACGTTAGGCAAGCGGTCCTCGCCCTTGAGCATCATCGAATCAGCAGAAGCAAAGCATTCATCAATGCAGTTAGGATGGCGACCAGAAATGCAGCAGAATGCTACAGGCTTAACGCTGATCTTGGCAGCATCGCCCCAGGAAAAATCGCAGACATAGTCGAGGTCAAAGCTAACATTGACAAACCGGAAGAGTCGTTCAACATGAGCGTTGGAAAGGTCTTTGTGGACGGCAAGCTTGTTGCAGATGAAGAGCGGCTACTGGCAGAAACAAGGGAGTACAAATATCCATCATGGATCACGCACAGCGTACACGTTAAACAACCACTCAACCTAAGCGATTTGCGAGTCAAAGCTAAGCAACAGCCTTTCGCCAAAATTCGCATCTCCCAAGCGTGGCACAGCGATGCAACCGAGGACAGAATCCAGGATTTCCCTGTGGTAGGGGGGTGTGTGCAACCGGATGTCAAGAGAGACATAGTCAAGATTGTAGTCCTTGAGAGGCACGGCATAAACCGCAACATCGGCGTCGGATTCATACGCGGAACCGGACTGCAGAGCGGGGCTATTGCAACTACGCTTTCCCACGACTCGCACAACCTCACCGCAATCGGAATCGAAGACCGGGACATTCTAGCCGCAATAAATCAACTAGTCAAGATGAGGGGAGGCATGGTGGTGGTCGAGAACGAGGCTGTCATTGCAAGCCTCCCACTTCCCATCGCGGGCATCATGACGAACGACCTTGACGATGCAGTGAAGGGGCAGGAGAGAATAAGGAGCGCAGCGCGAAGGCTAGGGCTACGGCCGCCGTTTCTAAGAGAATTTGGAACAACCCTAGGCGTAACAGCATATCCCGGCACCGGGACAATCGAAAGACCGAAGTGGACAATTACAGACAAAGGCCTAGTTGAATATCCCTCACGCAAAACCATGAGCGTCGTCGTCAACGACTCCAGTTGAATCTTGATTGGAGAGGGAACCGTAGAAGCGGATAAGCCAACAGAAATGATCGATATCACTTTCGAAAATACAAATCTGAACGTTCCATCGTTTAGAGTTCTTCTTAAGTGCGCGGCGTGCGCATTTCGGTTAAGAGAGCGTCTGCTTGTTCGAGATTGACGGTCGAACACGCCTTCACGAGATGATTCGCATCCTCGTGGATACGGCGATGGGAAAGCAGCATGCTGATCTGGTTGTTCGCAACGCAACACCGGTCAACGTGAATTCTGGAGAAATCCTCGAGAAACAGGGACGTAGCCGTCAAGAAGGATAGAATCGCACTAGTCGGAAACGCCCAAGACTCAATCGGTTCGGACACGAAGATGATTTACGCGCAGGGTAAGTACCTTGTTCCCGGTTTTATTATTGGGCACGTGCACAGAAAATCAGTTGCGCTCGCTTCGACCGCAGAATCTTATTCGCTCCTCACTGCAATGGGGAAAATTCGAGACTTGTCGACTAGTATGATTTGACGAAGAACCATACTGAGACTAGTAGACCTACAGCAACAGCAACAATATGCACTAGACGAGGGTTCACGCGCATGGCCAACCGTGCACCCGCGTACCCACCAACAATTCCGCCCGCAGACATTACGACGGCCAATGGCCATATCACCAGTCCCTCGATAGCGAGGAAAACGAAAGACACGAGATTGATAATTGCTCCCAGAGGAGTCTTGAGCGCGTTCATTTTGTGAATATCACGCAGCCCCATCATGCTGAAGGACCCCAGCATCATTAATCCCAGCCCTGCGCTAAAGTAACCACCATACATAGCAACGAATAGTTGCACTAGGCCACCCAAGACACGCCCAACAATAGTCACATGCTCTTCACCGTGAAATTCGCCGCCGAATCTACGAGTTATGATATTGCGTGACGCAAGCAGCAACGTAGCGAATAGAACCAGGAACGGGACGACACGTCTGAATAATTCAGCAGGCGTATTAACCAAGATCACAGCACCCAATAGAGCGCCCACCAGACTGGGAACAGCTAGCGTAAGGAAAAGCCCTCGTTGCACCGGTGTGCCCCTTCGATAGCCTAGCGCGCTGCTAAGTGAACCAACCCCCGTCGCTCCCATACTCGTGGCGTTGGAGAAAAGTGTCGGCTCACCATACGCCACAAGCGCCGGGAAGGAGATTAAAGTTCCGCCTCCCGCAACTGAATTGATAGCACACGCGGCAACTCCAGCAATGACGAGGCCTACCAATCCAACCAGATCAACCATTGAAATCGCGCAGCTAATTCCCCGTCCATGGTACTACGGGCAAATTAACGTATACGGGACACTGGTTCAGCGATTGTTGCAACCGATGTCACGTGATTCTGCAGTAACTAATTTGTGGGGGTAGGTTGGTGCGCACCATTAGACCCCCCAAAAAAATCAAACGAAGCCTGGCCGCTTAGAGAAACTCTAAATGCAAGATTCGTCACTGAGGATCTCGATAGACAATGGTAATACTTCTACTCGCAGGAGCGGCGCTAGTGGGCGCTGCGGCAGGCGGAGCAATTGGCGCGGCCGCCGTTGGAACTGCTACTGCTACTTGGGTTGGGG